>OOIH01000593.1_pt1 | contig 23635 bp, 20 predicted proteins | sample 1691801 | NCBI WGS metagenome assembly OOIH01 (sample SAMEA1061690, study PRJEB22710) | metagenome
TGAACAAGGAATTGAAAAAGGAATTGAACAAGGAATTGAAAAAGGAATTGAACAAGGAATTGAAAAAGGAATTGAACAAGGAATTGAAAAAGGAATTGAACAAGGAATCAAGCAAGGTATTGAGCAAGGTATTGAGCAAGACAGAAAAGAAATGATAAATCGCTTAAATACTAAACTTGATATTGATACCATTGTTGATTTAACTGGTTTAACAAAAGAAAAAGTAGAAGAATATTTAAAAGATAATTCTTAAATATACTAGGAAATGAAAGAAAGTTGTTGTTTATCTTTCTTTTTTTGTTTATAATAAAAATAAAGATGGTGATAAAATGAAAAATAATAAAGGTTTTACTTTAGTAGAATTATTAGCGGTAATTACAATTTTAGCCATTATTATGTTGGTGGCTATTCCTAATGTAATTAGTATAGCAGATAGAAATAAGAAAGAGTCTTATATTCAAGCAGCAAAACAAATGATGACCCAGGTAGAATACAAAGTGAGAAGTGATACTTCTATTCCGTTACCCAATAATAACCAAGTAACGATTATTTATCTTAGTTGTATTAGTAATAGTGAATTAGATAATGGACCTGAAGGTTTTGCCTATGATAAAAATAATTCTTTTGTAGCAATTTATAACGTAGGTAACACCTATGTTTATTATGCAACACTAAGAGAGACAGATACAGCAAGTGACTTTGTTCAGGGTATTAATTTGCTTAGTCAAGCAGAATTAAATGCCAGTGCATCAATTAAACAAGTCAAAAAATCATTAACCAATTATAATCCTCGTCTAGGTTCTAACTTTAGTTTTACGAATAATGCTGGAGAAACACTAAATAAAAATGTCATTCATTTATGTAAATAATTTTTAATCGATAAAGATTGAAAGATGAAATAAGTAGTGATAAACTATAAATATGCTAGAGTGAAGTGGTGATAATAATAATGGAACAAAGCAAAATTAACCAAATGTCAACTAGGGGGGGGGTATATTTTAAAATAAATTTCCCTATAAAACAAAGACAAGAAGCAAAAATCTTGTTCTTTTTGTTGCCTAAAATAAAAAATACAAGACAAAAAAATTTCCTACTAAAAAGCGAAAGGAGATGATTTTGTGAGAAAAAATATAAAGAAACCAACGCTTATTGTTGTATTAACAATAGGTATATTATCAGCAATTATCCTATTTTATCAATCATATGCACTATTTACAACAAATACCATTAGTAAATCAGCTATAACGATTAAAGCAGGAACTTTGGAAGCAACTATGTTAATTAATAACGAAAAAAAGAATACTATTACTATTCCTGCTAATACGGAACAAACCTATACCGTTAAAATTACGAATGAACATCCCATTACAGGAAAAGAGTTACTTTATTACTTTGAACCATTACCTGAAGGAATAACTATTGGATATTTAGAAGGAATAGGAATTGATATACCACCAAGTATAGAGGGAACAATTTTAACTTCTAATGCTAGTCAAACCTATACGATAAAAATAAAGAATACTTCTAGTAGTAATCAAACTATTCAATTAGGAATTACTGGGGGTTTAGAAAATGATACGATAACTTTACCAAGTGGAACAAAAGTATTTGAACCATTTCCTAAAGCAAAAGGAACTGAAACTTTATTAGAAAAGGCAAATGATGAAACGATAAAAAGTTATGCTAATGGAGATACGCATGAAATGTATACTTTTGTTCATTCTCCTGGAAATATGCAAGAAAACTGGACAACGGAAGAATTAACCGATTATCGATATATTGGAAATGATCCATATAACTATATTTATTTTAACTGTAGTAATCCAGATGATACTTCAACCTGTGAACTATGGAGAATTATCGGTGTCTTTATGGTAGAAGATGAAAAGGGAAACAAAGAACAACGGATGAAAATCATGAAAAACGAAAGTATTGGTGTATATCAATACGTGAACTCTGGACCCAATGATTTATACGTTGATTGGACGATGTCAGAAGTAAAAATGTTATTAAATGGTTCTTACTATTCTAATTTACAAGAGAGTGCTAAAAAGGTAATGGATTACACCAAAATTTACCTAGGCCGTATTGATGAAAATAATAGTGCTAGGCAAAATGCAGAGTTTTATTATGTCAAAGAACGAACCCAAAATAGTGAACTTTCTAAATACTATCAACATTACCTTAATCAAATAGCGTTGATTAATAAATCAGATTATGGGTATACTTATGCCTTAGGAGTAAATTCTACTTGTTATAATGATATGTATTATTGTAGTACCAATCCTAGAACAGGATGGATGTATAATATAATGACTAATACAGCAACCAATTCGGGATTAATGTTATTTTTTAGTGGTGATGCTTCTAGCGTTGTTTATAAAAATGGAGCAATATATGGTAATGCTTCTCAAGGAGAAGTGATTCCGTCATTATATTTAAAAAGTAATATAGAAATTATCGATGGAACAGGGGAGCAAACTAATCCATATCATCTTTCATATAATATACAAAAAGAAGATAATACTAAGACTTATACGCCTAAACATTTTACGCAATACTTATTGAGTATAGCGAATAATTCGTCAGTGATTACTTATGAAGAAGGAAAAAAAGAAGAGCTTTATCCTTTTAAACATACAGCAGGAGTACAACAAGCTGGGTATACAGAAGCTGAACTTATGGATTATCGTTATATTGGAAATATGCCAAATAATTATGTCTATTTTAATTGCTATGATCCTAATGATAAAACGACCTGTGAAATTTGGAGAATGATGGGGGTATTTACGGTAGAAGATGCTAACGGAACTAAAGAACAAAGAATAAAATTAATAAGACATGAAAGGCTTGGTTATTATCTTTATGATAACAAAAATAAAACAGGCTCAGCTGATACAGCATATGGTTCTAATGAATGGAGTGATGCTAGACTAAATACAATTTTAAATGATTTATATTATCAACAAAAGATAGAAAATTGTTCAACTACTGGAGGATATACAGGTTCAGGAGCAATATCTGCAGGATGCAATTTTTCTCTTAGTGGATTAAATGAGAATGCTAAAAAAATGATAAAAGAAGCAAAATGGTATTTAGGTGGAATATCAAATAATGCGGTAAATGCAGATATTTATTATGAAAAAGAAAGAGGAGTAGAAGTGTATACTGAAAAGGCAAGAAGTACTAGTTATATTAGCAATGTAGCACTACCTTATCCATCGGATTTTGGATATACTTTAGGATATGGAATAAATGATACTTGTTACAATAGTCTTGATAATTGCAAAACAGCAGCAACACAAACTTGGATAAATACATTAGTTGGTAATTATAAGTATGATGCATATACAATGACGCCAGATACAAAACAAAGTCACATAATGAATTACTTTGATGAATATCAAATAGCTAGACTTTCTTATAATACATCTTCTACAAGCAATAGAGTTTTCCCAACGTTATACTTAAAACCAGACGTTCAATTATTAGACGGAAATGGTAGTATGGATAACCCATATTTTATAAGAGAAAAGCAATAATTCTCTTTTTCTTTCCTTTTTCATACACTTTAATGGTGAAGAAAATGAAACTTTTAAAAAATAAATACCTAATAATTCTTATTGTTTCTTTAATGTTCGTCTCCTTTTCTTTTGGTTATTTCTTAAGAAAAGTTAGCGTTAGGGAAGTTAGTAGGCAACAAATAACTGTAGTATCCAATCAAAAAGTGGGAACAGAGATGAAAATAGAAGAGTTAAACGAAATAGAACACTACACGATTAAAGTATATTATCCTTTTACTGCATATAATGATTTAAATAAAATTTTAACGAAGAAAATGCAAGAATACGTCGATGAATTTTTAAAAATTAGAGAAAAAATGGTAGATGATACCAAATTTTATAGTTTAGATATTTCTTATGATACTTACTCTTATCAAGATAAAGTAAGTTATGTATTTCATATTACCTCAAATACTGGAGGAGCTCATCCTAATACAACAATGTGGACAATCGTTTATGATAAAAAAGAAAATCAAGTAATCACCTTAGAATTACTTATCAAAAAATACCCTGATTTACTAAAGAGGTTATCCATAAAAAGTAGGGAACAATTAAATTTGGAAAATAAAGATTTATCAAATAATTTATCTATGTTAATGGATGGGACTAGTGAAAAAATAGAAAACTTTTCTAATTTTGCTTATTCTAAACAAGGGCTTGTTCTTTTTTTTCCACGTTATCAAATTGCACCATATTATCTAGGAGAATTCCATGTTGTTCTGCCTTATCAAGAAATTTTTAAAAAGTAGTGCTAGTTTACTTGCAAATTATATCGAATATGTTATACTTGTCATAGTAGGAGTGATTATAATTGAAAAACAAATCTCATCAAATAATCATATTAGTAGTAATGATTGCTGTAGCCGTCGTTATTATTGGAAGTAGTTTTGCTTTCTTTTCTACTACGGCAAATGGTACTAAAGATAACGTAATTAAAGCAGGAAAATTAGAAATAACTTATACAGATACGACAACATCTGCAATTAACTTAACTACGGCGTATCCTGTTAGTGATAGCGATGGAATGAAAGGAACACCACATACATTTACCATTAAAAACACAGGTAACTTACCAGCTAATTACAAAGTATCGTTCCAAGAAAATACATCATTATATAACTCACACAATGATACAGGAAAAATTTTAGGAGTCAATCAATTAAAACTTGGCATTACTCAAGGAAGTAGTACAACATATAAGTTATATGATAAACAACCAGTTATTGAAGGAACCCTAGCAGCAGGTGCAAGTGTTACTTATACTGTACGCTTATGGATTCCATCTAACTTAGGAAATGAAGTACAAGGGTATCATTTCCATGCTAGTATTAAAGTAGATGCTACACAATAGTAAGTCATTCACATAAAAGCACGAGTTTACACCGTGTTTTTTTTGACTTGTATTTTTTTCCATTTTTGTTAAAATAAAACATAAAAACAGGAGGTGAATAGATGAAATATATAAATAAATTTATCCAGTGGAACAAAAAATACTTTGCTATTATTCTTATTCCTATTTTATCTATTTTCATTCCTGCCTATTTAACTTTTCAACAAAATCATTTCCAAAAAGAGGTTACTCCGCCGATTTTCTTTTTGGAAAAACAAGAAAAACCAGGTATTTCTATGATTAAAATTACTAACGAGGGAGGATGGGCTACTTATTTCAAATTTGAACGAATAACAGAAATTTGGGTTAGTGTAAAAGATAAAGCTTCCAGTATGAGAGTAGATTATCTTGATCAAAATCATTTATCCGTAAGAAATCCCAATCAAGAAAATAAAAAGGTTTGGTATTATATTCCTACTACTGATGTATCGATAAAACAATTAAAAGAACGTCTTAATCGAAAGATCCAAAGCTTATCCATTAACAAATATTCCATTTCTCTAGAAGTTAAGGATTATTATGAATTATCCTATTATGATAGTAATAACGAGTATAAAGAATTTCATTATCAATTAGATAAAAACGGAATAGGTCAATATGATGAGAGTATAAGTTCCATAAGTAGTAGTAAACAAAGAGTAAGCTTCGGTGGACTTAGTGCTGGTATAGAAGAAAATAATGAAAAGTTTTATCAAGAATTAGAAGAAATTACTGCGGATATGATTTTATCTTTACGATGGCACGTGGGGTGGTGGTACGATGAATAAGAAAAACTGGCTATTTATTTTTACTTTACTAATGACTATCCTTTGTTTTTTTAGTAATCTTTACCTTTTAGCAATGCAATTATATCAAGTAGACAATATTACCATAACTATATTAAAAATAATCTTTTTCCTTTTCTATTTTAGTATTGCTATTTTATCGATATATAAAAAAGTACGAATAAAAAAGCAGTGTAACATCATTTACCTTATTTTACTAATCCTTTTACTAGGACAAACGATTTATCAAACCAAAATAGAAAAAATCATCATCATTGGTAATGGAATAGAGCAAAAGATAGAAAAAGTTTATTTTATAGAAAATAATAGTGAATATTATTCTTATATGAATTACTATCCCGTTTTAATACAAGTAGGAAAAAAACAATATAGTTTTTTAGAATTTGAAAATCTGAAAAAAGAAAAACGACCATTTTTAATTCGTCATTTTCACTTACAAAAACGAAATAGAATCAAAAAAATTAAAGTGAATTTAGCCAATACATTAGAACCTACTTATATAAAAACCATATTTGATACAGAGTATTATTACTATGGAATTAAAGATATTACTTTATATGATGATAATAAAATTTATCATATGAAAGATGAAAATTATCCACTAGGAATAAAATACCAAATGGTGATTAAAGATATTGATAACCAATTTCATGCTTATTATTTAGGAGAACACTATCATATCATAGAATGTTTTACTAAAGGATATAGTTATGCTAGAGCGTATTTGATTCCTTTGACAATGGAAGTTGTGTCCTTAAATGATTTTTGTGATGAAATTCATAATAATCAATAAAAAAATCGTATAAAATAACTTATTTTACTCATCCTAAAAATGGTGATAAAATGAAAGAAGATTTTGAATTGGCTGAACACATATTAAAGAACAGTGAGATGAGTGTTTTTACCTTAAATGAAGTATTAGATAGACTAAAAGATAAAGATAACAAAATAAAAGATGCGATTGAAAATATCCTAACTACTTATTCCAAATTTCAAAAAGAAGCCAAAACAATTTTAGAAAAGGAACATCAAGAAATAGATACTACTTCTATTGGTGCTAAAATGATGGCTAAAATGGGAATTAAAAAAGAGGTAAAATGTGATAATAGTGATGCTAGTATTGCATCCATGTTAATTGAAGGAATTACCATGGGAAGTGTAGACATGACAAAAAAGATACATTCTTATCAAGAAAACGTCGACAAAAAAACATTAATCTTAGCGAAAGACTTCTTAAAATTTCAAGAAGAAGCAATAGAAAAATTAAAAAAATTTTTATAAGAAACAGGATTTAAAAAAATCTTGTTTTTTTCTTGCTAACTATCGACAATTTTTTCTTTTTTGTGATAAAATTTTATTAGCAATAAATAACAACGGGGGTGAAATGATGCCAACGGCACAAGATTTATTTAAATTATCCAAAAAAGATAAAAATCAATTAGAACAAAATTATATTACAGCATTACAAGATAGAGAATTTCATGAATTTGTTGATTCTTTAAACGTATCTAGTGATATTCTAAAAAATTATACTTCTCTTTTACAAGATGTACTTAAAGAAAAACAAAATTGTAACCATTGTCCTTCACTAGAAAAGTGTCCTAATAAAGTAAAAGGATATGTTCAAGAAGTTATCGTTTTAGATAAAGGGCTAAATTTTTCCTATGTCAATTGTCCTTTAGAAAAAGAAAGACTAAAAAATAGTGCCCATCAAAAATGGATGATGATATATGATATGCCAAAAGAAATCAAAAAAGCTTCTTTCACCGACGTGTATAAGACAGCAAAAAATCGTCTTCCTATTTTAAAATACTTTAAAACCTTTCAAGAACATTATATGGATACGGATAAACCAAAGGGAGTTTATCTTCATGGTTCTTTTGGAAGTGGAAAAACATATTTAGTTGCTGCTTTATTTAATGAACTAGCCAAAAAGGAAGTACGAAGTGCTATGGTGTATTTTCCTGAATTTTTAAGACAATTGAAAGCATCTTTCTCAACGGATTTTAAAGAACGCTTTGACTATATTAAAATAGTACCTTTATTGCTAATTGATGATATAGGTGCTGAAAACGTTACCCCGTGGAGTCGAGATGAAATATTAGGCCCTATTTTGCAATATCGCATGGAAGAAGGACTACCAACGTTTTTTACTTCCAATTTAACATTAGAAGAACTAGAAGTAAATTTATCCTCTACAAAATCAGGAAACGATTTACTAAAAGCGAGAAGAATTATTGAACGAATTAAACAATTAACCATAGACTATCCATTAATTGGAGAAAATTTTAGGAGATAATATGAAAAATAATCAAAAGGAAAACAGCAAAATTATTATCTTAGGAGGATTAGCTCCTATGCCATTTGAACTAGAAAAGTCCTTAATTAAAATCGTTAAAAAAGTATCCAAGTTTGATTATCAAAAGGGAAAAATTTCATCTATCGATGGGTTGAGTTATCTTTGTAGTGAACTAAAACAAATGGAAAATTTTAATCAACCACAGTTATTAAGCTTACTTACTGAGTTACAACAATATTTAAAATATCATATCGATAGAAGACCTAGTGATGATCATCCCTACTTTTTAAAATTTAAGCGTGCTATTAGTGAAGTAGAAGAAGTCTTACTTTTGTTTCGTTATCATGAAAAAACTACCCAAAGGAAAATTAGAACACAATATGATTTATTAACTTATTTAATTTTTGATGAGAAAAACTTATCTTATATTGACTACATTTTTACCCATTTTCCTTATACAGTAAATCTAGAAAATAATAAAACTTTATTTGAACAAGTCTTAGAGGCATACCTTAATGAAGTTATCAAAGGAAAGCAAGAAAATCCTCATTTACAAATCGTATTAAGATTGATGTTAAAAACGCCAACATTATATGTCAAAGAAGACGTGAGAAATCATTTATCCATTCTATTAACCGAGGCCATTTCTACAGGTAAAGTAGAAGACCTTCGCCTAATTAAGAGAATATATGCCTTATTTCAACAAAATAAAAAACATGTATCCTTACAACAAACGGCTAAGGAATATCATGTTAATGTTGATTTTTCTCAACGCTTGTTAAATTTAACTGATCAGTTTGATCCTTCTTTAAAAGAAAGTAGAAGAAATAGAAGAGTTAAGTTTGATGAACCATTAATTACTATTGACAAAGAAGGAACGGTTCAATTTGATGATGCCTTATCTTGTAAAAAGTTAGAAAATGGAAACTACAAAATAGGTATTCATATAACGAATGTAACAGGAATAATTCCTTTTTCTTCAATGGTTATTCAAGAAGCTATTAATAGAGTATCCACTATTTATTTGCCTAATCAAAAAATGATTCATATGTTACCTCCTAGAGTAGGAATGGAATATAGTGCCTTAAAAGCAAACGAAGAACATTTAGCAAACTCTTACCTTTTTGAAATTAGTCCCAAAGGAGAAATCGTTAAGCAAAAATTTTCAAAAACTATCATTTGCGTTAATCAAAATATGACAGACGAGGAAGTCAATCAAATTCTGTGGAATCAAGTAAGTGATAATCCCTTTTATGAAACATTAAACTCCCTTTATGAAGTAGCAAGTATTTTGTCAAAAATTTATCCCATTGGAAAAGTGTATCAATTAGTAAAAAATACTGAACCTGATTATACCAATTTAAAAATGGATGATCATACCATTGCAGGAAAGATCGTTATGTCAGCCATGTTACTTGCCAATAATAAAATTGCTGAGTACTTTGATGAACATAGTTATCCTTTATTAAAAAGAATTAATCATTTATCTAGTAGTCAAAATGCTAATCAATTAGTAGAACTATTAAAAAAAGCAAAAGAGGAAAAAAATTCTTTATATAACCCCTTTCTAGAAGAAGCATTCCATGCTTATTACTTTTCTTCCTATGGTCTAAAAGGTCGTCACGATGGACTAAATCTAGAACATTATTGTCATGCCACATCCCCTATACGTCGAGGTAGTGACTTAGTCGTAGAAGAGTGCCTTGATCGTTGTTACTTTAAAACACCAACAGATGAAGACATTTATCAATTAGAAGATATCATTAAAGAAAAAGCACAAATTTTAAATGAAGGTCAACAAAATATGAATAGTTTTGTGAAAACCTATCAGTTAAAATTACTAAAACACTTGAATATCGAATAGGAATATGTTATAATAGGAAACTGCAAAAAGGGGGATAAGGTTATGGAAAAGGAAACAATTAATTCTTATATTCAGGAACAAATTACTAAATCAGGTAATACTTTGCATTCTTTATCATTGATCAGTTCTTATTTAAAGTTAATGGTACCAGGGTTAAATATGGATGATATTAGTGATTTATTACAAAGTAATGCAAACTTTTATCAATTGGTAGACTCAATTTATCAAAGAAATAAGACGCAAATTCAAAAGGGAAATGTGGAATACTTAATATTAGAAGAAACAGCATTGATGGTGATTGATACGTATTGTATGTTAAATGATATGTACTATGGTGATGATAATATTAATGTAGATGATATAGCAAATGATAATGTTAAACTTTATATAAAAGAAACTTATCAACGTCCTTTATTAACACCCGAACAAGAAAAAGAGTATTTAGCAAAAATCAAAAATGGCGACGTAGAAGCAAAAAAGTATTTTTTAGAGTGTAATTTGCGATTAGTGATTAGTTATGCTAAGAGATATTTGCATCATGGAATAGAGTTTTTAGATTTAATTCAAATAGGAAATCTTGGACTAATGAGGGCATTAGAAAAATATGATGATACAAAAAATACAAAGTTTTCTACTTATGCTTATCAGTGGATTCGTCAATATATTAATCGTGCCCTAGCAGAAAATGGTGTTGTAAAATATCCAACACATGTACAAGAAAAGTTAAAAGAGTACTATATCGTTACAGAAAAATTAAAAGAAAAACTAAAACGTAATCCTACTATGGAAGAAATTGCTATAGAAACAGAATGGAAACTAGAAACGATTTTGGGTGTGTATGATTATGAAAATCGTGAAAACTATTATGGTATTGAACAAAATGTGTCTGATGATAATGAAAATTTAACCTTAGAATCTTTTCTTCCTTCAAATGAATTATCTCCAGAAGATCACTTTTTAAAGCAAGAAATGAAAAAAAGATTAAAGGATTATATGTTAGAGTGTAACTTAACCGAAAGAGAAATAAGAGTGTTAAAACTTCGCTTTGGGTTAGAAAATGGTTACATTTATACCTTAGAAGAAGTAGGAAAAATCTTTGGTGTTACTCGTGAGAGAATTCGTCAAATTGAAAATAGTGCGTTAGTAAAATTAAGAAAACCACATCATCGATCTCAAATAAAAGAATATCGATCTATGCCAGTATTTAAAGAGAGAAAAAAAGAAAATGTAACACCAGTAGTAGAAGCTACCTATTATACATCAACAATAAATTGGCAAATGAAAAAAGAAGAAGTACCTACCTTAACACACACAACAAAATCAATTTATCAAAAATTTATTCAATATCCAAAAGAAAACATTGATATAATATTAAGTTTATTAACAAATGAAGAATTATCTCTTTTAAAGTTAGACCTAGGAGATAATCTTGATGGTTTAAATACACATACTTTAACTAATGAACAACGACGTCAATTAAATATTATGGTTATTCCTAAAATGATAAAGATGTTAAAAACACTTGAACAAAAAGAAAAAATACCAATAGAAGTAACAGTAAAAAACAAAGTGAAAATACTAGGTGGTAATAATGAATAAATTAACCAAAATAGGGCTATCGATTAATAAAGAAATTAAAAATCATGGCTATACGCTTGCTTGTTTATATCAGATTAGTACACTTTTAGAGCAAGAAGTAGTCGATATAGATATTGATTTTGTTACTAACTTACTTCATGATAATAGAAAATTTGCGCAATTAGTAGAAACTATTTTTCATGAAAATAAAAATCAAATTGAAGCAGGGAATTTAGCCTATATCATTAAAGGAGATATCCCCTTATTAATCATGGAAAGCTATTTAATGATGAAGGATATTACTATTGTTGAACATGAAATTGATTTTGATGATAGCATTATCGATAATAACATAAAACTTTATATGAACGATCTTGAGAAAAGACCAGTATTAACTAGGGAACAAGAAAAAGAACTATTAAGTCGCATTGCTAATCAAGATACTAAAGCACGATCTTTTTTCTTAGAATGTAATTTACGTCTGGTATTTAATATTGCAAAAAAGTATATGAATAAAGGTTTTACTAATGGAATGGAATTATTAGATATTATTCAAGAAGGAAACTTTGGACTGATAAGGGCTTTAAATAAATTTGATGTAGAAAAAGGATTTAAATTTTCCACTTATGCTAGTTGGTGGATAAAACAATCTATCAGGATTGCGATTTTAAATCATGGAGCGATTAGATTTCCTATTCGTGCCCAAGGAAAAATGAAAATCTATTATAAAACTAAGGAAGAATTAACGAATCAATTAGAACGTTTCCCTAATCAAGAAGAAATTGCTAATGCGATGAATTGTTATGTTTCTACGGTTCAAATTTGTGAGATGATGGAAAATAGGACAATTTATAGTATGAATCAAAATATTGATGAAGATTATGATAGTAGTTTAGAAAATATTATTGCATCTGATGATTTAACGCCAGAAGAGTTAATGGTCAATAAAGATTTGAGAGAAAATGTGAAAGAATATTTAGAAAGTAATTTAACGAAAAGGGAAATTTTTGTGTTAACCCTTCGCTTTGGGTTAGATAATCATAGTATGCACACGTTAGAAGAAATTGGAAAAATATTGGGCGTTACTAGGGAGAGAGTTCATATAATAGAAAGAAAAGCCCTAGGAAAATTACGTTATCAAAAAGATAAAATGCAAGAAGAGGATAGTGATACTTCTTTACAAAGTTTATTTTTTAATCCAAGTTATCCAGAAGTTTTAGAGAAAAAATATTTACCGAGTGAAGAAGTAAGTTGGAAAATAAAAAAAGAAGTTCCCCTAGAATTAGTAACCAATAAGAAAAAATCTATATACCAATTCTTTAGTGAATACTCAAAAGAAAATGTAGACATGGTAATAAGCTTATTAAGTGCCAAAGAAGTCGCATTGTTAAAAGTAAGATTTGGTAAAAACTTAAATGGAGTAAGTAAAAGAGTGTTAACTCGTGAACAAACACACCAATTAAATTTGATTTTAATTCCTAAAATGATTCGTATGTTGAAGGAATTAGAAAAAGGAAATACCATTAATTCTTCTATGGAAAGTGCAAAAGTCATGGTAAAAAAGTAAAAGGTTAGAAAGTGCTAGCTTTTTCTTTTACATTTTTTTCTTGTTTGTAGTCCTTTCATCGTTTATAATCAAAATATAGGGAAGTGTGAATATGAAAATTAACCAAAAATTAACGGGGGTGCACCTTTTAAAATAGAAACCTTATATAATAAGGAAATGCAAGGAACAGGATATAAAATCTTGTTCTTTTTCTTGTTGTAGTTTATTCTTTGCTAACTTGATGAATGAATCTAGAAAAGGATGATATACTAAAAAAGAAAGTAGGAAAAATATGAACAAAAGTAGAAAAATGGTCATAAGGAACAGTAGAAAACACTTTGGAAACAGGAACGATAACCTTAATTTATACCGAAGGAAAAACAGGAATCATGTTAAATGAAGCGTATCCAATAAGTAATGATAAAGGAATAATGTTAACAGGAGACAATAATGTCTTTGATTTTACCATAACAGTGAACTTAAGTAAGTCAACTTTAATTGCTTATGAAGTAACAGCAATAAAAATACCCATTACGGATGCTATCCCTTTAGAAGATAATGAAGTAAAACTATATCTAGAGCGAGCAATTGATCCAGAAACTGAGTACACGCCAGTATTTTATCCTGATAATTTTTATCCGAGTGAAGAATCAAGTGAAATAGGTTCTCCCATAGGAAGTATGATACTAGATAAAGGAACGTTTTCTGATATTGGAACAACAATTCATCATTATCGTCTTCGCATGTGGGTAGATGAAAATGTCGAGATACCAAATGGAGAATCAAGAACATATGGAGTAAAAATTAATGTGTATGCTAAGCAGGTTGGAATTAAGGATGATGAATCATGTTTTACTTTTGATGAGACAACAGGAATGATAACTGATTATAGTGATCTTTGTTAAAAGATGTTAAGATTCCTAGTCAAATTAATGGAGTAGAAGTAAGAAATATTGGAAATAATGCATTCGCTTTAAATAAATTAGCTGAAATAACAATAGGAAAAAACGTGGTTAGTATTGGATATGGTGCATTTCCTAAAGGAAATTTTAATAACGCAATGTTAAAAAAATTATTAATCGAACAGAAAAAAGTTTTGATTGGCAAGTAATTACTAGGGGTAGTAGTGAAGCAACTTTTGTCACAGGAACGATTCCTCATGATTTAGGTGATATTTTAGTAACTAGTGAGTAGTAAAATTTACCTATTGACGAAACGATATATTTTGCGTATACTGGTTAATAGTTAAAAGCACTGATAAAGGACACGATAAAAAATAGAGAAACGTTTTAGAGAACTTGTGGTTGGTGAAAACAAGTCGTACTATTTTCTTATTACTACCTTTTAGTTGAAATTGTAATGATTCTCCGGAAGATTTCCGTTATCAAAAATTAAGGTAAACTAAGGATGGTACCGTGTCTATTGCACTCCTATTAATATTTAATAGGAGTTTTTTTAACGAAAAGAAAGGAATTGATTTTATGGAAAATATTAAAGAAAATGAACGATTAAGTGTATTAAACCACTCTTGTGCCCATTTACTAGCACAGGCAGTAAAACATTTATATCCTAATGCTAAATTTTGGGTAGGACCAGTAATTGAAGAAGGATTCTATTATGATATCGATTTAGGTGATGAAGTCATCAAAGAAGAAGACTTAGAGAAAATCGAACAGGAAATGAAGAAAATTAGTAAAGATGGAAAGAAAATTGTAAGGGAAGAATTAAGCAAAAAAGATGCTCTATTAATGTTTAAAGATGACCCTTACAAGATAGACTTGATTGAAAATATGACAGATGGTACAGTAATTACTTGTTATCGTCAAGGAGATTTTGTTGACCTTTGTCGTGGACCCCATGTAGAAAGTGTTAAAGAAATCAAATACTTTAAATTATTAAAATTTAGTGGAGCCTACTATAAAGGTGATTCCAAGAATAAAATGCTTCAGCGAATTTATGGAATTTGTTTTGATCAAGAAGAAGCCTTACTTTCTCATTTAGCGGAATTAGAAGAAGCAAAACAAAGGGATCATCGTAAAATTGGAAAAGACTTAGATATTTTTATGACCCATGAACTAGTAGGACAAGGCTTACCGATGTGGTTACCTAATGGGGCTACTATTCGTCGTATTCTAGAGCGTTATATTGTCGATAAAGAAATTGCTTTGGGCTATTATCATGTGTACACTCCATGTTTAGGAAGTGTAGACCTTTATAAAACCTCAGGACACTGGGATCATTATAAAGAAGATATGTTTCCAGTGATGAAAATGGATAAAGAAGAATTAGTTCTTCGTCCGATGAACTGTCCACATCATATGCTAGTTTATAAAAATAGTTTGCATTCTTATAAAGAACTACCTATTCGAATTGGCGAGTTAGCAGCAGACTTCCGTTATGAAGCATCAGGTGCAGTATGTGGACTTGAACGTGTTCGTGCCATGTGTCAAAATGATGCCCATTTGTTTGTTCGACCTGATCAAATTAAACAAGAAATTAGTAACGTGGTCAAATTAATTTTAGACGTGTATCAAGATTTTGGCTTTATGGACTATAGTTTCCGTTTATCATTAAGAGACCCAGAAAATAAAGAAAAATACTTTAATAGTGATGAAATGTGGAATAAAGCAGAAAATGAATTACGTCATGTATTACAAGAGTTGGATATTAACTTTTATGAAGCCATCGGGGAAGCTGCCTTTTATGGACCGAAGTTAGATGTGCAAATTAAGACAGCTCTAGGACATGATATTACGATTTCTACTTGTCAGTTAGATTTCTTATTACCAGAACGTTTCGACTTAACTTACATCAACGAAGAAGGAGGAAAAACTCGTCCTGTGGTCATTCATCGTGCTATTTTAGGAACTCTAGATAGATTTACTGCTTTCTTACTAGAAGAGACTAAAGGAGCACTACCTTTATGGCTTGCTCCAATGCAAGTAGAAATTATCCCTGTTAATTTTGAGTATCACCTAGATTATGCCAAGGAAGTTTGTGAACTTCTAAAGAAAAATGGTATTCGTGTAGAAATTGATGAACGTAATGAAAAATTAGGATATCGCATGAGAGATGCCCAAATGAAGAAAATTCCTTATATCTTAGTTTTAGGAGACAATGAAAGAGAAAACCAAACCATTAGTTATCGTATGTATGGAAAACAAGAAACGAATACATTAACCATAGAAGAATTTATCAACTTATTAAAATTAGAAATTTTTAATAAAGCAATAAGAAAATAACATAGATAACTTCACTTATTCCATATAAAAGTTACAATCGTAGGAAGGAGAATTTCTATGGAAAATAAATTTCATTTAACAAAAGAACAAAATATTTTTGTCGCAAAAAGAAACATTGTTGATTATATTTGGAAAAGTGCCAACTTAGAAGGGATCAGCGTAACCTACCCTGATACACAAGTCATATATGATGGTGGAGTGGTAAATGGGTTAACGGTTAATCAAATATTAGTGATTAACAATTTAAAATATGCCTGGCAATTTATTTTAGAAAATGAATTAGATGATGATTATAAAACTTTATGCCAACTTCATCGTTTAGTAGTAGATAAGTTAGTACTTGATCAAAATTTGGGAAGATTAAGAACTACACCAGTTAATATAGGAGGAACAAATTGGAAACCTCAATTTCCTATCGAAAGTCAAATTAAAGAAGAATTAGATGCTCTTTTATCCAAGAAGGATATTTCTAAAACGGAATTAGCCATTGAAGTAATGTTATGGATGATGAGAAGACAAATGTTTATTGACGGAAACAAAAGAGTAGCTATGTTAATGGCGAATAAAATTATGATTGATAATGGATGTGGAATCATTACGATTGCCAAAGAAAATCAAGCAATGTTTTTTGAAAAATTAATTAAGTTTTATGAAAGTAATGAATTAGAAGAGTTAAAACAATGGATATATGAGCATTGCATTGATGGTATACAATTTTAAAAGTCTTTATAGACTTTTTTTCTTTACTAAATAGAATCTTTGTTTTATGATAATAGTATTCGTTTAATAATGGAGGGATTATTTTGGCATATATCGAATTTAAAAATGTAAGTAAGACCTATTTGATGGGGGAAATAGAAATTAAAGCCTTAAATAAAATTTCTTTTGAAATAGAAAAAGGAGAACTTGTGGTTATTTTAGGACCTTCAGGCGCGGGTAAAACAACTTGCTTAAACTTACTTGGTGGAATGGATGATGTTACTAGTGGAGAAATGATAGTAGATGGTGTTCACATTGAAGATTTAAAAGGAAAAGAATTAACTAAATATCGAAGGAACGACATTGGATTTGTGTTTCAATTTTATAATTTGGTTCAAAATTTAACGGCGATGGAAAATGTGGAACTTGCTGTGCAACTTTGTCATGATCACTTAGAACCCAAAACTATCTTAGAAAAAGTTGGTCTTAAAAATCGTATGAAAAACTTTCCAAGTCAATTATCAGGTGGAGAACAACAAAGAGTATCAATCGCAAGAGCCATTGCTAAAAATCCTCGTGTTTTACTATGCGATGAGCCTACAGGAGCTTTAGATAACAAAACAGGAAAACAAATTTTAAAATTACTAGAAGATGTGTGTCGTAAAGAAAAAATGACGGTGATTATTATTACTCACAATAGTGTCATTGCTGATATTGCTGATAAAGTCATCAAATTTAATAGTGGTAAAGTACAAGATATTATCATCAACAAAAATCCTAAATCCATTGAAGAAATCGAGTGGTAGTAATGAAAAACAAGTTATTAGTAAGTAGTTATCGAAAAATTAAAGATACTAAAAAGAAATTTTTATCGCTTTTATGCATGGCGTTATTAGGGGTAGGTTTTTTTGCAGGAATTAAAGCAACATCTCCTGATATGAAAAAAACCTTAGATCAATATTTAGATGAACAACAAGTATATGATTTAGAAATTGTATCTAGTCTAGGACTAACTTTATCAGATATAGATGCCTTAAGAAACCTAAAAAAAATAGAAAAGGTAGAAGGAAGCAAGTATGTAGATTATGCCTATTCCAGTAATCATATCGAAAAAATTGTTCGTATTCATTCTTTAGGAGATATCAATCAAGTCTTACTAAAAGAAGGAACCCTACCTAAAACTAATCAAGAAATCGTAGTAGAACAAGCTTTTTTAGATGATTATCACTTAAAACTTCATGATACCATTACTATTTCCAGTGAAATGCTAAAAGAAAACACCTTTACCATCACTGGTGTTATAGAAAGTCCTTTATATTTTACTTCATACCGTGGTTTAAGTAGTATAGGAAATCAAGAATGGTCTTATTATTTGTATACTTTAGAAGAAGCCTTTTCTATGGATTATTATACCAATGTTTATCTTACTATTCAGCAAGCACAAGGTGAAATTACTGGAAGTAAAACTTATTTAAAAATGGTAGATGATGCTATAGGCGAAGTAGAGCAAATAAAAAATGATAGAATTGATGCTCGCTTTGATGAATTATATCAAGATACCATAGAAAATTTAGAGGCAATGGGAGTAGAAGTCAACATAGAAAACTTTAAAAAACCTGTCTGGTATACTTTTGATCGAAGTGATAATCAGGGTTATACCACATTCATTGACTCAACAGAAAGTATTACCCAAATAGGTTCGGTGTTTCCTTTAATTTTCTTTGTGGTTGCTATTTTGATTAGTTTAATTTCCATGTCAAGAATGGTAGAAGAAGAACGTGGGGAACTAGGAACATTAAAAGGTTTAGGTTTTTCTAATATTCATCTTTATGGAAAAAATCTCATCTATGCTGTTTTAGCGACTTTTCTTGGAGGAAGTATAGGTATGCTCATTGGTTTTAACTTAATTCCAAGAGTAATATGGAACATTTATACGAGCTTATTTACTATTCCTAATTTTGTTTGCGAATTTAATCTTTATTATGCCATATTAGGACTAGCTATTGTCATGATTTGTATTCCAGGAGCCTCCCTTTTTACAACAGGTAAGATTTTATTAGAAAAACCTAGTGAATTAATGCGTCCTAAAGCACCAAAGATAGGAAAAAAGATATTCCTAGAACGTTTTTCCTTTTGGGATAAGTTAAAGTTTTCTACAAAGATAACCTTTCGTAATATTTTTCGCTATAAAAAAAGAATTATGGCAACTATCTTTGGACTAGCAGGATCAACTGCCTTACTTCTAGTGGGTTTTGGTTTAAAGGATTCGGTAAGTAATGTGGTAGATTATCAATTTAACAAGATATTCTTATATGATGATATGCTTTATCTAAAAGAAGATAAAAGTATAGAGGAAATAGAAAATTTATTAGATAAAAATAAAGATATTTTAAATAAGGTAGTAATAAGTTATGAAATGGTTTCTTTATATAATGAAAATAAGGAAAGTCTAGAAGTTACTTTAATAACTAAAAATTTAGAAGACTCATTTAAAAATTTAATTCATCTAGCGGATATTAACGATGATAAAAAAGAAATTGACCTACCAGAAAATGGTATTGTGTTAAGTGAAAAACTAGCGAAAACATTGAATGTGGATGTTCATGATTTTATCTATTTTCTAGTAGATGATACCTATAAGAAGATAGAAGTTAGTCACATCGTAGAAAACTATGTTAAGGATTATGCTTATTTATCATCCAGTAGTTATGAAAACATTTTTGGCGAATTTAAACCTAATGTGATATTAATGACAACAAATGAGAATTACGATGAAGAATTTCACCAACAGTTAATTCGTGATAATGTGTTATCTACGGTAATAAAGAAATCGACAACTTCTAAAATGATGGATGATGTGTTATCTAAGCTTGATTCAGTAGTCATGATTTTAATTATTGCATCATCGATGTTGGCCTTTGTTATTTTATATAATTTATCATCAATCAATATCAGTGAGAGAAAAAGAGAAATTTCTACATTAAAAGTATTAGGATTTTATGATAAGGAAGTCGATCATTATATTACCAATGAAAACTATTTTATCACAACCATTGGTATTTTACTTGGACTAATCAGTGGACTTTATTTATGTCATTATGTCATTAGTACTTGTGAACCACAGTTTGTGATGTTTATAAGAGAAATCAAAATAACAAGTTATATCATTACTGCAGTGATTTCTATAATTTTTACCTTTATTGTCAGTAAAATAACGCATTTCAATTTAAAAAAGATTGATATGATTGATTCACTAAAAAGTAATGAGTAGTCTCTTTTTGTGTCATATTATCATATAATACCTTGGTGATGATATGAAAGAATTAATTGGATCTACGCCAATGATTAAAATTAATTATAATTATAAAGGAATAAAAAGCCATCTATATGCAAAGTTAGAGTATTATAATTTAACAGGAAGCATAAAAGATAGAATGGCTCTTTTTATTCTTAAGAAGGCAAAAGAAGATGGCATATTGAAAGATAAAATGCCGCTTATTGAAGCAACAAGTGGAAATACAGGTATTTCTCTAGCCGCGTTAGGAGCATATTTTAATCATCCAGTGATTATTTTTATGCCAAACTGGGTAAGTAGGGAACGTGTATTACTAATGGAAAGTTATGGTGCTAAGGTACATCTAGTATCTAAAGAAGAAGGAGGGTTTGAAGCGTGTATCAAAATGGCTGATGAACTAGCAAAACAAATTAATGGCTATCGTCCTAGTCAATTTGATAATATAGAAAATATGAATGCCCATTATTATACAACAGGCGATGAAATCATGAAACAACTGCCTAGTGTTACTGGGTTTATCTCAGGCATTGGTAGTGGTGGAACTTTAATGGGTGTGGGAAAAAGATTAAAAGAAGTAAGTGAAAAAATAAAAGTAATCGCGATGGAACCAGATAATCTTCCTTTATTAAGAGATAACTTAGCCAAAGGTGAACACAAAATTGAAGGAATTGGTGATGATTTTATTCCTTCGTTAGTAGATATCAACCAAATAGATGATATTATCGACGTTAATGATTTAGATGCTATTAATATGAGTAGAAAATTAGCCAAAGAATTAGGTCTTGGCGTAGGCATTTCATCAGGAGCTAATTTTCTTGCTAGTGTATTAGCAAACGAAAAATATGAAGGAGAAATGGTAACCATATTTGCAGATGATAATAAAAAATATTTATCAACTGACTTATCTAAAGAAATAGATGATGATTCTAACCTTTTATCTAACCAAATTCAGTTAATTGATTATGAAATCATTAAGAATTAGTAGTTATTTACCAATTTTATGTATTTTTATACAAAAAGTGGTAATCAATTTGACCTTATCTTTCTAAACGATTAGTATATAAAAAAATTATACTTGTCTATTTGGTCTTATTTATTGTATACTTTTATTATAAGATAATGAAATAGAAAGAGAAGGTGTAAAAATGATAGAGTTAGTTACTGTTGTTTTATGCCTTATTTTGTTAACTCTGGATTAACTAAGGGGTAGAGAGCTTATAAAGTAAGCACTCTATACTACAAGAATGAGAAGAAGTTCCCATTCTTTTGTTGCACTAATTTATTCTTTGCTAACTTTTACCAAAAGTCGACAAAAGTAGGATAAAATGATAACTATAATGATAATGAGGAGCTAGAATATGAAAAAGATATTTTTAATTATTCTAATGGGAATCATCATATCAGGAGTTGTACTGATGTATTCTTCGTTTGCATTATTTTCAGCAAACCAAATTAGTAAGTCAGTGATAACCATTAAAGTAGGAACAATGAATGGAACACTAAAAGTAGATGGAACTACGACAAACAAGTTAACTTTAGAAAAGGGGAAAAAGCAAACATTTACTGTAACATTAGAAAATTTGAACACCATTGAAGGAAAGTTTTTGCCTTATTATATAGGAAACATTCCTGATGGAGTAACCTTCGGATACTTAGAAGCAACAGGGATAGATTTACCTATTGAAACCAATCTTAACAAAAACGGTAAGAAAACATATTCCATATATTTAGAAAATAACTCATCATCAAGTGTCACCATTAATCTAGGCGTACAAGGAGGATTGTCTAATCAACCTTTGTCCTTACCATCCAATGGACATATGATACCTCAAACCATTAAAGAAAATAAAAATATATCTAATATTTGGAAGTATGATCAAACATCAGGGTCTTCTACCTTTTGTGTAACGGGAGAAGAAACTACTTGTGTTGAATATGCGGAAAAACCAGAAACATATGAACCAGGAACAATCATTAAGTATAAAGTAAATCCAACTACCGAAAAATATTTCCATGTTATATCAGATGATGGAGATACGTTAACTTTGCAACAACGTGAAAATACTGTTGCCGAAGTAATGTGGTATGCTGAAAGTAAAGATAGTAGGAAGGGACCTATTACTGTGTTACCAATGTTAGAAGAGACAACTAAAGACTGGGTGAACGTACTAGATCAAACTTATACTTTAGGTACAACGGTATTTAAAGATAATGCCTTTACTGGATGTAAAAAAGATGATACTACTTATGTATATAGCTGTACAACAAATACATATACCTTAGGAGAAAGGACGGCTAAAGCAAGAATGCTTTCGATGCAAGAAGCACTATCTTTAGGATGTAATAGTAGTTTTCAATCATGTCCAGTATGGATGTATAATTATTTAAGTAGTTCAACCAATTATGGAGGAACAGTAAATGAAGGAAAGGGCTATGCATACTGGTTAATGAATGCATATTACCCTTATACCTATGCTTGTCATTTGAATTACCTTGGAACGCTAAGCGGTAGTGCAACTACAGTTACTCAAGGTGCACGAGCAGTTGTAAAAATTAAGAAATAATGGATAAAAATTGATTCATTGTTGACATCTCACTTTTCCCTTGATATGATAAGTCATAAAGAAATAAATCACATAATAGCTACATACAATAGCAAGGGAGAGATTATGATTAAAAATTTTAAAATAATGAAGGCTTATCAAAAGGCAACAATCGTTAAGAGAATTACTATTTCAAGTATAGTAGCTATCTTAATTGGATGCGGAGTAGTAGATGCATCATTAAAAGAGAAAACAATGATTTATGTAGAAGATGAAAAATATTTATCTAGTCAATTATATTATGTTATCGATGATAATCAAAAAAGTCACATTTGCTTACAAGATTCTTTGATAGAAAAAGATATGACTAAAGGTTATTATCAGATAAATACCAATGAATTAGTAGCCACTAGTAATTTATATGGAAAAATAACAGCAAATAAAATTGTTCCCATCAGTGAATTGACTAATGATTTTTCCACTTTAAATCAATATATTGATAATAATTATTTAAAACTTTTAGAATACATTGACTATCTTGCTCAACCTAAAAAAATAAGAACAATGAAGTAGTAAAAATGAATTGCCAAGAGAAAAAAATTTTGATAAAATTATCTATATAAGAATAGGTGATAGAAATGAAAATTAACAAAAAATTAACTAGGGGGGGGGGCAGAATCTAAAATAAAAATCTTATATGATAAGGAATATAAAGGAACAGGAAGAGATATATTGTTCTTTTTCTTGTGTTAAATTAAATTATTGTTAACTTTTAACAAAGTTCGACAAAATGATGATAAGTTTATTAGTAGGATAAAGATGAGAGGTAAA
>OOIH01000217.1_pt1 | contig 23615 bp, 40 predicted proteins | sample 1691801 | NCBI WGS metagenome assembly OOIH01 (sample SAMEA1061690, study PRJEB22710) | metagenome
AACAACTCAAGAAACCGGGACAGAAACAGAAGAGAAGAGCGACAGCAATTCTACGGATGATACTCCAAAAGGTGAAGACCTCAAAATCGAGGATATCGACTGGTCTATGGAAGAAACCATACTTGATGGAGAGAGAGTTATTGCGTTCAATTATACTAATAATACGCCGTATACAATAGCTTCCATTGAAATAAAGTTTACGCAAAAAGAAGGGACAACCGCCGAGCAATTGAAGGTGTTTGATGAAATGAAAGAGAAGCACGATTGGTCGGATGAAGACATATCGGATATGTATTTGACAGGCGGCAGTAGTAGGGTGGTTGATCCGGGAGAAACAGTATCAGACCCTTCATGCTTTACAAAACAAGGGTATTATATTGAAAGTATGGAGCAATATGAACTTATGGAGCCTGATATGGCATCAATAGCTTACATCGGAAACGATGACAAAGCTTATGCTAAATACTACGATTTTAAAACTCAGAAATACAGCGATTCGTCAGAAGGAGGAATTGACATACATGAATGGTCGGATAGTGAAATAAGCAATCTTTTACCAAAGTGCGAGGCACGAATTGTAAAAGTTAGCACTGATGAGGAAGATTATCTATGTATTTATGCTTATGGAGTATCCAAGGATGAATTCAACGCTTATGCCGAAGCGTGTAAAGAAAAGGGATTCGTAGATGAAGAATATGATACGTTGTATACGGCAGATTGCAACGAATATGAATTGCAGATATATTACAATAAAAGGGATGAAGAAATGTCCATAACGATTGAAAAAGAAGATGTGGAAGAAGAATCAGAATCCGAATAAGAAAAAACGATAATCTGAAGGAGAGAAAAGAGTCATGGAAAGCATAAGAAAAAATGCCTTGTTCGTACCATTCTTAGTAACGCTTATTGCTTCGTTTATTGTAGTTGCTACCTTTTTCCTGCCGCTTGCATCGGCAAATAGTGAGTATAAAGAGCACCTTGAAGAGTATGCGCAGGAAGTAGATATTGAGAAAATCGGATTAAGCAATGAAGACATCATGCATCTCTCAATGTATGATTTTGGAAAAATCTACTGGGCGATATACGATACTATAGATAAGGCATTGGGCGTTATTGCGGTGGCATTTATTGCCGCTACTGGTATCATGTCATTGATAACGTTACTGTTTACGCTGTGCAAGAAACCGATTGCAGTCATCATATTTAATATTTTGACTTTCATAGCCTATTATATGATAACTTGGGATTTTAAGGATCGGGGAGTAATGCCAAACAATCGTTATGATTGGGGAATAGCCTATTACTTATATTTCATAGGTATCGCCGTTGTGTTCGCAGGTGCGATTTGGATGCTTGTTGCTAAGATACAGCAGAAGCGAAGAAAAGTCCAAGAATCATAGCAATTTTAATAACCCTCAATTTAAATCTCACAGATTTGTGTACGACGCCATGTACATATGTCTGTGGGATTTTTTATTTACAATGTTAAGGAGGTGGGGAAAAATGAGAGAATTAACTCAAAAAGAAAAATGGGAATGCGCTATAAGGTGGACCGATGCTGGGATTAGCGCGTATTTCGGTGAGAGCGGGCGTGTAGAAGAAGGAGGCTGTCGAAATTGTCCAAGACTTCTCGATAATTCTTGCGAAGGCAATTTCCATGAGAATCTAAAGGTCGTAAACCAAGCCTATTTACAGTCACTCATTAGCGAAATGTTATTATAAGTATTGTGGCGGAATAGGACAAGACGTGAAGCAACATGGTGGAAGCTGCCCTTTTTCTGCAAGGTTACAAGAGTATCCTTGCAGACTGTATGTAGGGCATAAATCAGTTTTTGCAATATATCGTCCGAAGTAGTGGGCACTAACGGTTGCTTTTTTGTTATATTCAGGGCACATCCCAAAAAATTTTTCTACACGGTGAGAAGGTGGTGGAGTTATTTTCCGGCTCATAAAGATTTCCTTTCTTCATTTTTCTGAATTCATATATTTAGTTTAAACTATCTTAAAAGAAAAATCAACAGTTTTTGATAAAAAATAAAATCAAAAGGAGGTGCATAACTAAATGGCCAATATAGATTCATATTTGGAGCAAATACGTTCTGCTGTGTACGGAGAGGAAGTACGCGGGTCAATCCATGATGCAATTTCTGCTATAAATCAAGACTGTCATAGTTATGGCGAGGGGGTGGTAGAAAATGTAAATAATATTGTTGCTGAATGCGAACAAGAAATTAGTAATTTCACACAAGAGGTTCAGAGCAGTATTGATGATTGTAAAGATTGGACTTTGAAGAAAATAGAAAGTGTTTCCGGAATTACGATAACCGAATCTATATATGTTGAGTCAAAACAGCATTATAGATGGGAAATACTTAGAGGTCAGTATCATTTGATAAGTGCATCGAGTAGATATTTATCAATGGCCGTTCCAGTTGAAGCAGGGAGCGTGTATAGAATAGTAGCCCGCCGTTCCGATGAAACACTGTCTAATAGCGTACCTTTTATTGCTGCGGCCTGGGATATGGGTAATACTGACGGTCCTTTTGGGATAGGGGGAGAACCTACATTCTTGATAAGTGAAGCAGACGAGCATTTTATTCTTGTGCCTGATGGTAATTGTACACATGTGCTTGTGAATTCTTATTTAATAGCGCCTGCAATACAGAAAGTAAAGAAACCAATTTCAGACCTGTTATTAAAATCGCAGACTCAATCTGGAGGTCTGAACCTTTTGTGGAGTGGAATTCTCGTAGGGGACACCGGAGATGGCATAGAAGTAGAGTTTACAATACCGGAACAATGCTTTTTCAATACAGGGAAAGAGTTGATTCTTGCCGTGAATGGATATTACTCCAGAGAAGACCAGCTTGCGTATGACCTTTACACAACGGGATTATGTTTTGGAGATCCGAACGAGCTGGGCTTGGCTGAGGGACAGTGGGCCCCATACCGGTATGGGAATTTTATGAGGCGGGTTTCACGTACGGATTCCTGGCAAAGTTCTTCCCAGACATTAGCGCTGGACATAGAAGTAAACAAAGTGGCGGACAGTCGTTATGCTACCTGCGTGGTGACCAATAGATCCCCGAATTTTTATATGACAAGTGTTAGTGCGATGATCGCACAATAGGAGGCAGATTATGGTTAAGTTGATTAAAGACGATCTGACTGGAAAAATATTTGGATATTCCGATGTCCGGGACAATACCTGTATTTATAAGGACGACGTGCTGCTTGAAGAAAGTGAACTGGCGGGCGTAAAGGTGGAGAATGCTTATTGGGAAAATGGAGAAATCATCAATAAAGAAGAATCCACGGGTTATCATGCAGATATCTTGTCACTGGATGCGGAAATTGAGGAACAGAAGAGGATTTGTGAAAACAGGAATGTGCTGGAATATCTTATGGAAGGGAACGATTTGATATCCTGTATCAAAATGATAAAAAGCGCAAAGGAAAAACTGCAGGAGCTGCTATCCAGACGAAATGGGTTGTTGGAAGAATACCGTCAAAGGACAGAAGACTATTACCGCTCACAAAACCGGGCAAAGGACGCACTGTTGGCGTGCAGGTTTTACAGTGCCGTTATTCTTGTCATTAAGGATGAAAACCGCTATTTAAGAGAATGGCTGGACTGGCATCTCGCGCTTGGGTTTCAGCATGTGTATATTTACGATAACGGCGAAGAGGACAATGTACTGGATGTTGTAAATACATATAGTGAAGAAGTGCGGGAGAAAATTACGGTTATTGATTGGAGAGGGCATCACAGGCATATCCAGGAGGACGCCTATACTCATTTTATGGAAAATTATAAAGAGGATGTCCGTTGGGGGCTGTTCATAGATAGCGATGAGTTCCTGCGGTTTACAGATGGGGAAACCACAGATGTGAACGACTTTCTGCGTGCTTATGAAGATTTCACAGAGATATGGGGTTACGAAGTGGAATATGACGCTAATTGCCAGGAAACATATGAAGAATGTCCTGTAAGAGAAAGGTTCGGACGGCAGACGGACGTACGGGAGGGATTTTACTGGAAGAACTTCATACAGGTAAACCGTATTGATGGTTTTCTGATGCATTATGCTTACTATGATCCGAAGAAGCATCCAATGTTCAAAAATGAGCAGAGTAACCAGGACTTGTTCGTTATCGACCATTACTATACAAAAAGCTGGGAGGAATGGCAGTGGAAGATAAAAGAACGCGGAGGGGCCGATCCATATTACCACAAAGCCTTACAGGAATTTTTCGTGTACAATCCTGATATGGCGTACTTGAATACCGGTGAAAATGTGGTGCAGGCATATGAGTAAAGACGAAAAGGTCTTTAAAATAGAGAGAGAGGGGTGATATCATGGCGGCAGCACTTTTGATACAGACATACACTGCAACTATCCCAATTGTACTGGGGTATATCGTCTGGCTTTTGAAACGCCAGAAGCGAGACAGAGATGCTAACAGCAAAGGTACGATGCTTCTCCTTCGTGTACAGCTTATTGATTATCATGATAAGTATATGAAATTGGGAAGTATCCCATCTTACGCTTATGAAAACTTCGAGGAAATGTATGGCGCTTACCATGCGTTGGGCGGAAATGGTATGATAACCAAAATGCATGAGGAACTGCAGGAGCTTCATATTAAGCAGAAAGAAAGGATGAACGAATATGACAAGTGATTGGAAAAAATGGGTAAAAGCGGCTGGAGTAAGGGCTGTAAAAACCGTGTCTCAGGCAGCGATTGCCGGAATCGGGACGGCTATGGCAATGGGGCAGGTAGATTGGACGTACGTGGTGTCTACATCAATGCTGGCAGGCGTGGTGTCACTTTTGATGAGTTTGGCAGGGCTGCCGGAGACTAAAAGCGTATGAAGTAAGAAGTCGCATTTGAAAGGGTTAAAATCGGGATTACTACTACATTACGTCTATATGTAAAGAGTAAAACTATATAAAATAAAGATTTGCTGTTTCCGTGGAGGAAGCGGCGAAGGAAGGCAAATTCTAAAAACCTAGTAAAATCAAGGGTTTAAGAAGCGGGTGGAAGTAGTAAAAAGAGGGCTGATGTAGACAACTTCTACATTAAGTCTACATTACTACTACACCCGCACTACTACAACAAATACATGTTATTTTATTTTTTCTATTTCGTCTTTAAGCCAGTCGACGTTTCTTTTGGTGTATTTTTTTTCAGTAATGTCGTTGATAGCATGGCCAACGAGATATTTAATGGCGTATTCATCAACGCCATATTTTTTTGCGGCTGTTACAAAATGCACCCTTCCGTCATGCGCTCTATGCTGGGGATTCAGCTTTAATTCATCACGCACCCGGATAAAACGTTTTTGATACTTATCGTATGTAAGCTTCATGTTGCTTCGGTGGGTAGTTGTGTCCGTACAGTTAATCAGATATTCACTTTCAAGCATCACTGCTTCTTTATATTTCTGTTGCACTAAATACCGGATTTTTGGGTGAATCGGAACGGTTCTGTTCGTTCCGGCATCTGTTTTCATACCTCCAGTGAAAGTCCAATCATCAAGATTTATATTTTCGAGTTTTAATAGACCAAGTTCTTGCGGTCTCCATCCAGAGTAGCATTGGATAAGTATAACATCTACATATTTGGTGATGTCCACATGATTCCATAAAATTTTCATTTCTTCATCGCTAAAGGGAATATGCCCTCTTTTGACTTCTTCCTTTTCTTTTATAATCGCATCCGACAAATTGAAAGTTCGTGCGTAGTTCTTATCAACAATTTCATATTCCAGAGCATAATCAAACATGAGGTTAAACATGGATTTTATTCGGGATTTTACTCCGGCTGTCGGGTAACGTTTTTCGCCTTTGACGATTGCGGTTCCTTCTTCCATGCAGCCCTTTATATGCCGTGCACGTACATCAGAAGCTCTCATATTGTAGATGGCGGAACAGTATGACCAGGCAGAAGTTATGGTGCGAGTGCTTGAGATGGACTTTAGAGTTTTAAAATATTCATCTGTCCACTTTTCATATAGTTCTTTAACAGTAATGCTGGATTCAAGTTCGTATGGGTTTTTATTATATTCTATCAGTGCGGCATATGCTTCGTTATAAGTGGAAAAGTAAGCCTCAGGTTTTAGGAGCTTACGAACAAATTTTCCCTCCGAAGTTTTGGCGACTGTAACGGATGCCCTAAATGGCTTTCTGAGTTTTTGATTTTTAATTTCGGTTATTTGACCGAAGCCATTTGGTAATCTACGCCTTCTATTTAAACGTTTACGCGGCTTTGTTTCATCGTTAGAGTGCAGAGGATATCCGCAATGTGGGCAGGATATGGCCTTATCACTTACTTGAAGTTCGCATTCTGGACACTTGATCAGCATTTAATCATTCCTTTCTCATTGAAATATTACCAACGATTATATATCATAGTGTGGTATTTATCAACCACTATATTTTCTAATCTAGATTAAAATTCTGCAAGTGATGGCTATATATAGGAAAATCTATATAGCATCAATCATTTTATTTTCTAATCTAGATTAAAATTTTATGAAAGGAAAGAGGTATTATGGTGACAGTGAATGAGACAGTATGTCCGTGCTGCGGGGGTGATTTGAAGTACTATGATAGGGTTTTAAGAATTGTACGGACGAAAGGGAGAAAGACGAAGTATATTGAAATATGCAGGCTACAGTGTGTTTCCTGCAGTAAAGTACATAGGGAAATTCCTGATTTCTTACTTCCGTATAAACATTATGAAAAAGAGTTGGTTAAAGGAGTAGTAGAAGGAACGATAACATCTGATACAATTGGTTATGAGGATTATCCGTGCGAGGTGACAATGGAAAGATGGAGGACGCGAAATTTACAATGTATATTATGAGAAGGAAGTTAGTGCGGATTAAAAATACCGCGTAATAACTGGATTATGTTTATTCAGTAACTACGCCTTCTTTTGTTTTTCACTTTTGTTGTTTTTACAAACAGCAGTTAAGTGTAATAAGATGATTTATGAAGGAGGTAAAAGAAATGGATGGAAACTTCATCATAGGGAATGTTCCAGTAGCAGTAGCAGCGAGAGTGTACAAGAAGGATGCTTCGTGGGTGAGAGCAGGGATTGTATGCGGATGGTTACCAATAGGAAAAGCTACACGAAAAGGAAAACTTGTAACAAAGCTTGAAGAAATGGACTCAAAGCAAGGGCGAATCAGTTATTATATTTCGCCGAAATTGCTATGGGAAGACACAGGCTATTTATGGAAAGGAGAAAGAAAATAACAATGGGAACAAGAATACGTCCGAACATTTCTAAGAAAAACAAGTACTGGATTGAGAGACACCGTTACTATGAGTTAAAGCATTTCTGTCTGCAGTATCACGTCTGGAAGAAATGTTATGCGGCATTGAGGAGTGTGGGAACGGGTACATCGGATTCAAGTACACCTGTTTCGACGGGGGTTCATAGTGACCCGACAGCTAAGTGTGCGATGGCGAGAATGTTTTATTCTGACCGGATTGGAATGGTGGAGAGAGCAGCGCAGGAAGCGGATAGTGAGTTGGCGGCTTACATTCTAGAGGCTGTAACAGAAGGACATTCTTATGAAAATTTGAAAGCTAGATTAAATATTCCGTGTAGCAAGGACGTTTACTATGATAGGTATCGGAAGTTTTTCTGGTTGCTGAGCATGGAGCGACAGTAATACGCAAGATATACAACCCCTGTTATGGAACAGAAAATTTCATATTCAGAAAGGAGAACAAAATGGTTACTATCAGAACGATTACGAAAAGTGATTCGGACAAAGAGGTGTTGGAGAATATGTCAAATCGAGTCTATGATTTGAATAGACTGATTTTTGAAGGCATTGTTAAAGATACCAAATTGGAAGATGCAGCGTTAGTCAGGGTGATTCAGGTACATTTAGAGGAACTGAATTCTGAAATAGAGATTCTGAAGTCAAGAGCAAAATGATTAGCGAAAGGCCGGTAACACGGCCTTTTCGTTTTCCGGTTACAATCGTTTATTTGTTCTGGGTTGAATTCGAGGAGGATATCATGTATAATCTTGACACAGTTTAGAGACAAGGGAGGATTTATTATGAGGAACGGTGAATTATGTACGGGTTTTGTGTTTGGTTACGAAGTTTCTGATGGATTGGGGAAATCGCATTTTCTTGATAGCGATGGCATTGGCGCGATTCGTTCGGAGAAACACAACAATGATGATGTGCCATTGTTTGTAAAATGTAATGCGTGTGGGGAATACATGGATTTTTATACTGGCGCAAAGGGGAAGCTTGATGGATACTGGTCATGTCCGACATGCCAAGCCCAAGTAAAGGAAGTTGCTGCATATGAGAAACTAGATCAGGAAAATCAAGAGTATTTGAAAAATAATAATTTGAAGTAAGGAACAGTTTCTTTCAGGGTCTGTGTCGAGAAATCGGGACAGACTTTTTTTTCGTGCTCCAATACGCGTAATTTGCATCTTCTTTTATGAAAAACTTTATATTTTAGGAGGATTTGATATGAGCAAAAACATAATGAAAGAATTTCGCAGGGAACAGAAGAAACGAGAATTCAAAGAAAAGGTTAGTTCGAAAATCCAGAGTGGAAAGGAATGGTTTAGCAGGAACAGAGAGACAGTGATTGCTTTTACGCCAATTGTAATAGGTTGTGTGACGACTGCAACGAAAGTCGTAGGCAAACGTATCAATTTGCATAAGGAAGAGTCGCTTAAAGAAGAGTACTGTTACGACCGTTCTTTGGGACACTATTGGAGTCTTAGAAGAAAACTGACAAATAAAGAATGGCTCGAAATAGACAAGCGGAAGAAGAACGGAGAACGTTTGGCTGATATTTTAGCTGAAATGAAAGTGTTAAAGTGATTTTGAGAGTAATAGAGGCGGATTACAACACCTCTTAGCTTTTTTACGCGAAAAAATCATGCCTCTTTATGAAGAAAAGGAGGAATGATAAGATGATACTATTAACTATTTTAGCGATGATGTTATTGTTTTTGGTAATGTTTATAGTGTTCATTACGAGTGTAGTGGGTGCTGGAGCAATTATCATATTTGGAGACGTAATCGTATGTATTGTGTTTATAGTCTTTATTATCAAACGGCTTATTCGACGGAAAAAGAAATGATGAAAGATCGAGTCCTGAAACATGGACTCTTTCTTTTTGAGGTGTATTTTCCGTACGCAGGTGACGGAAATCTGTGCTATTTTGATATTTGAAAAATTTTGAGAAAATTGACCGGAGGAGGTGTATTCGATGATCAGATAAAATTCGTTCCCTCGCTAAAATAGCAAGTCCTTTTATGGAACTATTAACTTATATTAAAAAAGGAGAAACGAAATGAGCGAGAAAAAAGAAGTCAGAGAATTGTTGGAAGAGGAAATCAAGAAGGAAATCGAAGAACTTGGAAATTTTGAACAGGGTTCTAAGGAACACACGGCAGCAGTTGAAAATTTAGCAAAGCTGTACCGTCTGAAAATCGAGGAAACAAAGAATGACTGGGAAATCGATGAGAAGTATAATCGGCGTATCATGGACCAAGAGTCCAGCGAACGGGATGAACAACTCAAAAAGACACAGTCGGACGAACAAAGAAGGGAGCGATATTTTAGATGGGGTATAGATGTAGCAGGAATTGTATTGCCGCTGATGTTCTACGGAACCTGGATGCGGAAAGGATTTAAATTCGAGGAAACCGGAACGTTTACTTCGACCACATTCAGAGGATTGTTCAATTGTTTTAAACCTGGCAAGAAATAAGGGAAGTTTTGACGGAAAGGTCGTGTATAAGGCACGGTCTTTTCGTTTTTGCGAATAAATAAGAAATGTTAAAAAGATATTTCTTACTTTTATTTGCAGAAACGGTATGATATAATTAAAAAGTATGTATCATGCGCAAAACATAAAGAAAGGAAAAGGAAAAAACATATGAAAAAGAGAATAGCGATAATGATGTTCGCGGGATGTGTTTGTTTATCAGTAGTGGGATGCGGCGGGAAGAAAGAGACCGAAACCACTGCTGCTACTGTTGAAACAGTTGCGGAGACGCAGGAAACAGATACTGTAGCTACCGAAGCCACTGAGGAAACAGTGATCGCAGAAGAAAGTACAGAAGCTGAAAGTGTCGAAGAAACTCAAGAGAGCGAAACACCGGAAGAGACTGCTCAGGCTGATGTTTCGGATGATGGGGTATCTTCTGATTTTAAGGAAATGATGGATAGCTATGAAGCATTTTTTGACGAGTATATAGATTTCATGAAAGCGTACAAGGACTCGGATGATGTTTTAGGCATGGCTGCGGATTATGCCGATTACATGGTGAAGTATGCGGATTATATGAAAAAGCTCGGAGAAGTTAATACTGACGAGTTGTCTACTGCAGATGCGTTATATTTCACAGAGGTACAGACGCGTATCAATGAAAAGATGTTGGAAGTAGCAGAGTAGAGATTTTTAGACATATATTTTAATTCCTGCTTTTGAAGGAAAGACAATGGTGTAAGAAACTTATTGTGAAAAGAAAGGAGCATGAAGTATATGCCAATATTGTGGGGATTTTTAATAATTTATATTGTGACGATGGTTACGATTATAATTACTACCCATATAGAGAATAAAGGTGAGAAAAAAAACGTAACTCATATGAAAACGTGCCTATTATGCCACAAGAAGAGTTTGATGAAATTGTGAATAATTCTGCAAAAGGGATTAAACGATTGTCAGAAATTTGTACTGTTGGTTCGACAGTTGTTGGTACGGTACAAGCGCATAGCGGGTTGACAGTTTGGCATTTTAAACTTGATTTTAGCGATAGAGGACGTATAACGGGAAAGTATCGGCTTAGTTCGGATAATGAGGATTCAATAATTCCTAAATGTTTAGGAGATCGAATACAAGGAGAAATCATGAGACGGACAAAGGCGTAGTAATATTCCCATCCCCCAATATACAGAAAGGAGGCATTCGGTATGAAGAAAGATGAATATGACAAGATTTATGGCTATGACGAAGAAGACAGCAGGAGCTATGAAGAATCAGAAGGGTTCTGTTTGTATGAGTTGGATCATGACTATGACGACGTTTACGATGAGGACGGAGATGGCGTGTATTGTGATTTATGTAACAGCGAAATAGGCTGGAAAGATGGTCAATACATATGCACTGGCTGCGGACGTGTGATTGATAGAGATGTTTTTTTCAATTACATCGGAGCTGAACCGCCTGGAAACGAATGTGCTACTTGTAATAATTTATATCCCGGATGTCTCGTCTGTCCGCATGGATACGTACAGGATGATTAACATGTACATTATGCATTATAAATAATATGTACAAATGGGAAGAGTCCTGTACGGGGCTCTTTCTTTTATTGGAGGAATTATGCGATATCATTATGAAAAACCGACGATATACCTGTCGATGTATGGAAAACTTTATATTTGTAACCATCCGGTCTATAGCAGATGTACCTTGTATCAGATAAACAGTAAAGGATTGGCAGTGATTCAGCAAAGATTTAATCAGGCCGAGAAGACTACAACATGGGGAGAGATAGATGAATGGCTGACAGACGATATTTATCTTCATCCAAGGTTCAAAGCATATTTTGACAAGCGTGCGGGAGTATGTAAAGATGGGTTATATCCGACAGTAACTGTACGGCAGATCATGTGGGCATTGAAAATGAAGCCTATTCCAAGAGAGCGCTGGGAAACAGTATTTGACAGACAAGATATTTAATGTAAAAAGAGTAATTTTTCATGGAAACGGAGTCCTGACAAGGGCTCTTTTCCTTTTGCGCAAAATTTACAAGGTATGTTATGGAAAACAATAAAACTTAGCATTGAAAGGGGTACGATTATGAATATACCTAAAATTGTTGCGAAAATGAGATTTTGTTATCATGCAAATTTACTCGATGTTAATAACGTGTTGAATCAACTACACTTATTATCAGATGAGAAGGCTGAAAGGAATAACAAAAAACATACGATGACGATTGTTATGGATATTTTACCACAGCTTGGATATGACATAAGTAAATTATTTGAAGAAGATTGATAAGCAAGCGGAGACCTGTAACAAGGTCTCTTAGCTTTTCATCATGAAAAATGAAAGGAGTGGGCGGCATGAGTTTAAAAAGAAATGTTTATCGATTTAAGTTTTACATGAGAAACAAGTCTCCGGCGATACTTACAGGAATCGGGGTAATCGGAGTAGTGGTGACTGTCGCTACGGCAGTAAAGGCCACGCCAAAAGCGTTGCGTGTTTTACAGGAGGCAGAAAAGACGAAAGGCGAAGAGCTTACCGGTTTAGAGGTGGTGGAACAAATCGGAGCAGTTTATATGCCAACTGCCATAATTGGCGCGGTTACCATTTCTTGTATATTGGGAGCAAATGCCATGAATAAAAGACGACAGGCATCTATCACGAGCGCTTTATATTTTACGGAAAAAGCTTTTAAGGAGTATAAGAAAAAGGCAAAGGATGTTTTCGGTGCAGAAGCGGATAACCAGATAATGGACGCACTGGCAGAAGAACGATACAAAGAAAATGATATTATGGTATCGAACGGAAAGCAGCTCTTTTTTGAAGAATATTCTGGACGTTTTTTCGAAAGTACAGAAGAGGATGTTGTACTGGCAGAATACCATTTTAATCGAAATTTCGTACTTAGAGGGTATGCAGAATTAAATGAGTTATATGAATTTCTGAATCTTTCGCCTACAGAATCAGGGGCAGTTTTGGGGTGGTCGATTGGAGCAGGTGAAGTGTTCTATGGGTATCAATGGATTGACTTTGAACATAGAAAGGTTATCCGAGAGGATGGCGCCGAGTATTATGCGATTACGATGCCGTTTATACCGACTGCCGACTATATGGATTACTGATTTACGCAAAATTTGCAAGGCATGTTATGGAAAGGAGGTAAATGCTTTATGAATGTAAGAAAGATTTTAAGTGTTGTTGCAATCATCGTACCTACTGTTATTGCTACAGTAATTACAGAATGGAGAACAGACAAAGAAATCGAAGAAAGAGTGAATGAAGCGATTGCTCAAAGAGAAAAGGAGTCCTAACAAGGGCTCTTTTGTTTTTGAAAGGGACAGTATGAACGAGAAAACAATACTACTGATACAAGAATGCATACAGGAGATGCATAACTTTGATATTCGGTGGAGGAAAACTGATTTTAAGCAATTAAGTTATTCAAGGTGGGCGGCGGAAGAGATTTTAAGAGAGATTGAAAGAGAAAAATCCATGCCGCCTCTTGTAGTTATTGAAAGCTTTATACGAAAAATGGATGAATATTCGTGTATGAATGAAAAGGCAAGCTTTATATTTTCAGCGGCACACGATACTGCCGAGCACATCCTGGATTTATTATTGACACCTCACACATGAAAGGAGTAACAAATGAGCAAATTGAATTTACCAAAACTTGTCAAATCTGCAACGGCGACATTAAGTAAACATAGCCCTGAGATTCTTACCAGCATTGGTATTGCCGGAATGGTAACCACTGCTGTTATGGTCGGAATGGCGACACCCAAGGCAGTAAAATTGCTGGAGGAAGAAAAAGCGCGGCAAAACGAGGAGCTTTTATCAAAAGAGAATACGGACGATGCGAGCGAATGCCCCCCAATCACAAAACTTAAGTTTCAGGATACCGTGAAAACAACGTGGAAATGTTATCTTCCAGCCGTGGTTACAGGAGCAGTCTCCATAGGATGTTTAATTGGAGCCAGTTCAGTTAATGCGAGGAGAAACGCGGTTTTAGCCACAGCCTATAGCCTTTCTGAAACGGCGTTTTCCGAATACAAAGCAAAAGTCGGGGAGACAGTCGGGGAAAAGAAAGAAAAAACAATCAGGGATGAAATAGCAAAGGAACGTATCGCAAAAAATCCAATAAAGAGCAGCGAAGTGATTGTTACTCAAAAAGGTGAGACATTGTGTTACGATTCGCTGTCGGGCAGATATTTCAAATCGGATATAGAAAAGATTCGGAAAGCTGAGAATGAATTGAATCGAAATCTTGTCAATGAGATGTATATATCATTGAATGAGTTTTATTACGAACTTGGATTGAACAGGACAAAACTCGGAGATGATCTCGGATGGAATATAGATGACGGTTTACTTGATATATCTTTCAGTTCACAGCTTACAGAGGACGGAACGCCGTGCTTGGTGATGGATTATTGCGTTTCCCCGCGGTATGATTATCGGCGTTTCGAATAGATACGCGAAAAAAACATGCTATTTAATGAAACAGAAATATTTTTTAAAAAATCAGGAGGATTATTATCATGGAAGAAAGAGGAAACATGACAAATGAAGTAGCTATCGTTGAGGAAACAAGCGAAGGTTTTGAAATTAGCGGAGGTTTAGGCGCAATTATTGGAGGCGCATTGACACTGGCGGTTATCGTCGGGGGAAAACAGCTAAAAAAAGCGTGGACAAATCATAAAGCAAAGAAAAAACCAGATAAAGTCATCGATGGCGAAAGCAGAGATGTAGAGGATGAACCAGATAAAGATAGTATGGCCGAGGAAGAATAATAATGTTGACAAGAGGGAGTGCCTGTAACAAGGTGCTTTCTCTTTTCTTTTAGGAGGTACGGATGAATCAGTATTCATATGATGGGCCGGTTATGATATTTGGAATCTGTGTTGCAAACCACTGGAAGGGGTCTACGTACGCAAAAACTGAGCGTAAAGCCAGAAGTAATCTCGCCTATCAGTATAAAAAGAAAAATAATAAAGTTCCCGCTACGCAAATTGTTTTGCCTGGAAAAATCATGTTAGTGGGACGAAAGGAGGAGCGAGTTGGAAGATTATAAGCCGAATTCCCGGAGGTTTAGAGAGGGGAAGACAGAATCGTCCGCCGATGAGCGCAAAAGGGTGGAAAAAGTAGTTAGAGGAAAAGTGAAGTCCAGAAAAAGGAATGAAATTCGGAAATTCGCAGATGTTTTTATTCCTGAAGATATGGAGAATGTTAAATCTTATATTTTGATGGATGTGGTAGTCCCGGCCATTAAGAAAGCGATTTCCGATACCATTGATACGTTTTTGTATGGTGAGTCAGGAAGCGGAAAGAGACATTCAAGCGCATCTAAAATTTCCTACGGGAAGTATTATGATAAAAACGACCGACCTGCACATACGCCCAGAACGAGAGGACGCTATGATTATGACGATATCATTTTGGACAACCGGGGCGAGGCGGAGGAAGTTTTAATTCGGATGGACGAACTGATTGATACTTATGGGCTGGCCAGCGTTGCAGATTTGTACGATTTGGTTGGTAAGACATGTGAGTATACTGACAACAATTATGGCTGGAATGATATTCGCAGCGCGGCAGTAGTGAGAGTCCGCGACGGATATTTACTCAAATTGCCAAGAGCGTTACCGTTAAATTAAAGGATAAAAAAATATATAAAGGAGAGTAATTGAAATGAAAAATTTTAAAATTATGAACAGTGTAAAAAGAAGCATCAGTAAGGCAGGGTTCGGGATTAAAAAGCATAGTCCGGAGATTTTAGTTGTAGCAGGGGTTGCCGGAGTGGTAGTAAGCGCTGTTATGGCGTGCAAAGCTACCTTAAAGGTGAACGAGATTCTGGATGAATCCAAAGAAACAATTGATTCGATTCACGAGTGCGCTGAAAATCCTGATATGAAAGAGAAATATACAGAAGAAGACACCAAAAAAGATTTGACTACAGTATATGTGCATACGGGGTTAAAATTGGCAAAGCTTTATGCTCCATCTGTTATCGTGGGCGTTATGTCCATTGGGGGGATTGTGGCATCAAATAGAATTCTTCGCAAAAGGAACGTGGCTCTGGCAGCAGCTTATACGGCCGTTGATAGGGGATATAAAGAGTATCGGGGGCGCGTAGTAGAGCGTTTCGGAAAGGAAGTCGACCATGAGTTACGCCATAATATCAAAGCGAAAGAGATTGTGGAAACGGTGACGGACGAAAAAGGGAAAGAAAAAAGCGTTAAGAAAACAATAAACGTAGCCGACCCAAATGTTCGCAGCGATTATGCGGCATATTTCATGAAAGGGAATCCCTACTGGGAATCAACTTCCGATTATAACGAAATGTTTCTTAGGGCACAGCAGAATTACGCGAACGATATGCTTATTGCGCAGGGACATTTAACTTTGAACGAGGTGCGAAAAAGTCTTGGTTTGGAAGAGACGAAAGCGGGCATGGTCGTTGGCTGGATTTACAATCCTAAGAATCCGGTGGGCGATAATTTCGTTGATTTCGATATCAGGGAAGTATATTTAAAGGACGAGAACACGGGAACATACGACGTTGCATATTCGTTAGACTTTAATGTAGACGGAAATATTTACGATAAAATGTAAAAAAAAGCATCCTCAGTTCTTTATATTTCTGGGACTGAGGATTTTGACGAAAGGAGAACATTATGACAGGTAGAGAACTTATTATTTATATTTTAGAGAACGGTCTGGAAGATACGCCAGTATATGAAGATGGACGAATCATGGGAATGATGACTGAAGGAGAGGCCGCGGAGAAGTTCGGCGTTGGCGTTGCTGTATTGAAAGCGTGGGTAAAGGAAGGAATGCTTAGCGGGATTACGATTGGACAAGAGGTTTATATTCCGAAAAATGCAAAGAATCCCAAAGACTTTATACATGGGAGAAGAGAATGCATTAGGAGGGATTCGTATGTATAGGACATTACAGGTGCTTGCGATGCCTTTGGTTGGGGTGTGCATAGGGGCTTCGGTAGTTCCAGATACGGAATCCGACATCTTGCTTCCGGGAACCGTCGTAGAAGAAAAAGCTATATTTTCGGAAGCAGATGTAGAGTTGATGGCGTTGGTAACTATGGCGGAAGCAGAAGGTGAGTGCGAAGAAGGAAAACGTCTGGTCATCGATACGGTACTTAACCGGGTGGATTCTGAGTATTTTCCAGATACCGTTTATAAAGTCGTTTATCAGGAAAATCAATTTTCATCCATGTGGAACGGAAGAGTTGAACGGGTAATGGCAACTGAAGAACTGTGCCAGATGGTGGAAGAGGAGATAGAATCCAGAACAAACACTGACGTTATATTTTTCAACGCGGAGCATTACAGCGAATACGGAGAGCCATTGTTTCAGGTGGGCAATCATTATTTTTCGAGCTATTAAGAGAGAGGAGCGGTTTTATGAATAGTGGGGCAGCATTTATATCTTACACATTAGCGGCCATGGCTGGTATATGTTTTATCAAAGGACTCGTTGTTTTATCTGGCAGAAAGGATGTCTAAAATATGAATGAGTTTGAAAATATGGCATTAACGATTGAATATACGCTGGATAGTATTCGGAAGCGGCATATAGTGGGAGGCTTTTTATTAAGCGTCTCCCTGTTTTTTGGCGGTTTGGCGTTTACGGTCATGACGATTAAGGATGAGGAGAATGAAGATGAGTAGCAAAGTGATGAATACAGTGATATTTGCAGTAGGAGCGGCGGTTGGTTCAGCAGTAACCTGGAAATTAGTAAAAGACAAATATGAAAAGTTGGCACAGGAAGAGATCGATTCTGTAAAAGAAGTATTTTCTAAAAGAAAATCTGAGACCGAGAGTCAGGACGAAACGGAAGAACCGGAGACAGGTAAAGATGTGATGTCTAAAGATTCTACAATTGTAGAATATGCGGATTTGTTAAGAAAGCAGGGGTATAACAACAACTTGAATAAAAAGGGAAAGGAAAAGGAGAGTGACGAAATGAAAGAACCTTATGTAATCACGCCGGATGAGTTTGTCGATGGAGAAGAGTATGAGAAGATAACTTTAATTTATTACGCAGATAATGTTCTGGCTGACGAGGACGATGATCTTGTGAACAATGTGGAGGATATTATCGGCGATGCTTTGAGTCACTTCGGCGAGTATGAAGAGGACGCGGTATATGTGAGAAATGAGCAATTAAGAGCCGAATATGAGATTCTCAAGGATTTGAGGACATACGCGGAAGTCTGCGGCTATAACGTCTATGGTTCGGATTTGGAGGGAAAATGACACAGAATGACGTAAAGAATCAATATTTTGAATGGATGGTGCATCTAGTGTGCAATGAAATGCCTGAAAAGCAGAAGTCTTATCGAAAACTTTTGATGCGTTTACATAATATCGAATTCCGATATTCTCTTGCTATGGATGGTAATAGAGAAGAGGATGGAATAGACCTTAGATATCGGTTTGCCGATGTCTATAGCATTCATGATATTATGATGTACTTGAATTTTCCGTGCACAGTATTTGAAATGATGGTCGCGTTGTCGCATCGTTGCGAAGAGAATATTATGGGTTCACCGGAAGCCGGGGACAGAACTGGGCATTGGTTCTGGGGAATGGTTAAAAATCTTGGACTTAGCAGCATGAAGGATTCCCGTTTTGAAAAGAGATTTGTTGATGAAAAAATCGAACGTTTTTTGAAACGGGAGTACAAATCAAATGGTGACGGGGGCTTATTTACAGTCAAAAAGTGTAAATGCGATTTGCGTAAGGTGGAGATTTGGTACCAGATGTGCTGGTATCTGGACGGCATTTTATAGAAAGGGGAATAGATATGGAATGATTGATTTCTTGATGATTTCTACGCGTAGCACAAAGCGCGGGGTAATCGAAATCTATCCAAAATTCATTATTAAGAAGAGTGCTGATTTGATGATTCGGGGAGGCGATTTCTATGCCGTATGGGTGGAAGAGCGGGGCTTATGGTCGACTGACGAACAAGATGCACTACAGCTTATTGACCAGGCGCTTGACCAATACGCAAAAGAAAACAGGGAGAAGTTTGAGTCGGATATACGGGTTTTACATATGTGGGATTCAGAAACGGGAATGATTGATTCATGGCATAAATATTGTCAAAAACAGATGAGAGACTCCTTTCATATGCTGGATGAAAAACTTATATTTTCCAATACTAAAACAAGTAAAAAAGATTACGCCAGTAAAAAGCTGAATTATCCGCTTGAAGCTGGCGATTTCTCTGCTTATGAAAAGCTTATAGCTACTTTGTATTCTCCAGAAGAACGGCACAAAATAGAGTGGGCGATTGGCTCTATTGTGTCGGGCGAATCAAAGAGGCTACAGAAATTCATGGTTTTGTATGGAGCTGCCGGAACAGGAAAATCTACAGTGATAAATATTATACAGCAATTGTTTGAAGGATATTGTTCTGTCTTTGATGCGAAAGCGCTTGGAACATCAGGCAATGTATTCGCTCTTGAATCATTTAAGACCAACCCTCTTGTGGCAATTCAGCACGACGGCGATTTATCAAAAATTGAGGATAATACAAGATTGAACAGTCTGGTTTCGCATGAACTTATGACCGTGAATGAAAAGTTTAAATCCACATATTCTAATCGTTTCAAATGCTTTTTGTTTGTGGGAACAAATAAGCCAGTGAAGATTACAGATGCCAAATCAGGACTCATACGAAGGCTTATAGACGTATCTCCGTCAGGGAATAAAGTAGAGCCGCAAGAGTACGAAACGCTTGTGAAACGTATAGAATTTGAGACTGGCGCTATCGCTTATCATTGCAGAGAAGTATATTTGAGCAATCCGGGGGAATACGATACGTATATTCCAGTGGCGATGCTTGGGGCTTCCAACGATTTTTACAATTTCGTTGAGGATTCTTATTATGTTTTCAAAAAAGAAGATGGAGTGAGTTTAAATGCCGCATGGGAAATGTATAAGACGTATTGCGACGAAGCGAAAGTGCCGTATCCGTACAGCAAACGCGTCTTTGCAGAGGAGCTTAAGAACTATTTCTGGGAATGGGAAAACAGGCATCGGTTTGACGATGGAACCCGCACACGGAGTTATTATAGCGGGTTTCGTGCCGATAGGTTCGAAAAAGAGACCGACGTTTCAGAAGAGAAAAAAGAGATTAAGCTTATTGAGTTTGCTTGCACGGAATCATTGTTTGATAAAGTATGTGCGGAATGCCCGGCTCAGTACGCGACTTCAAAAGAAACTCCGTCCATGAAATGGGACGAGGTTACCTCAAAACTATCGGAACTTGACACATCTAAGACACACTATGTAAAAGTCCCAGAGAATCATATCGTTATAGATTTTGATATTCTTGATGAAGAAGGAAATAAATCTTTTGAGAAAAATGTAGAAGCGGCGAGTAAATGGCCCCCCACATATGCAGAGTTGAGTAAAAGTGGCAGCGGCGTACACCTGCATTATATTTATACGGGAGATGTTTCAGAATTGAGCAGAATCTATGATGAACATATAGAAGTTAAAGTGTTCAAAGGAAAAAGTTCATTGAGACGCAAATTGTCCAGATGTAATAATTTACCAATCGCGTCCATTAGTTCTGGGTTACCAGTAAAAAAGGAGGGCAAAATGATTAATCTAAATGTTGTCAAAAGTGAAAAAGGGCTTAGGACACAGATTAAGAGGAACTTGAATAAAGAGATACATCCGGGGACGAAACCGAGCATTGATTTCATCTATAAAATACTTGAAGACGCTTATGCGAGTGACTTGAAGTATGATGTTACTGATATGCGCAATGCCATTTTAGCATTTGCGGCTAATAGCACACATCAGGCTGACTACTGTATCAAATTGGTGAATAAAATGCAGTTCAAATCTGCCGACTCGTCGGAAGGAGTTGATAACAAAGATGCTAAACTGGTCTTTTATGATATTGAAGTTTTTCCAAATCTGTTTCTAGTAAACTGGAAGATTGAAGGAGATGGAAAGCCCGTTGTGCGGATGATTAATCCGACACCTGCTGAGATAGAAGACCTTATGCGGTTCCGGCTTGTCGGGTTCAATTGTCGCCGATATGATAATCATATTTTGTATGCGAGGCTTATGGGTTATACAAATGAGCAGCTTTATAATTTGTCGCAAAAAATTATTGGCGGGAGCGCAAATTGCTTTTTTGGAGAAGCATATAACGTATCGTATACGGACGTTTACGATTTCTCCAGCAAAAAGCAGTCTTTGAAGAAATTTGAAATTGAGCTTGGTATCCATCATCAGGAGTTAGGATTACCGTGGGACAAACCTGTGCCGGAGGAGCTTTGGACAAAAGTTGCAGAGTATTGTGATAACGATGTTCTGGCTACCGAAGCAGTGTTTAATGCCCGCAAGTCGGACTTTACAGCGAGGCAGATATTAGCAGATGTAGCGGGAATGACGGTAAACGATACAACAAATTCTTTGACGCAGCGGATTATATTTGGCGGAAACAGAAAACCTCAGACGCAATTTAATTATCGATTTATGGGAATTGAGGAATTGCCGTTTGGACATGATGAAGATGATTTTTATAATCTGTTTGATGCTTCAGGACGACCGGAATTTCCGGGGTATAAGTTCGAATGTGGCAAATCAACTTATAGAGGTGAAGAGGTCGGTGAGGGTGGTTATGTTTATTCCGAACCTGGAATCTATGGGAATGTGGCGTTGCTTGATATTGCATCCATGCATCCGAGCAGTATTGTTGCAGAGAATCTTTTTGGAGATGAGTATACACAGCGCTTTAAAGAAATTTTGGACGCCCGTATCGCTATCAAACATAAAGATTTTGATAAAGCGAGAAAGATGCTGGGCGGAAAATTGGAAAAATATTTGACAGATGAGGAAGCCGCATCCGATTTAGCACAGGCTCTGAAGATTGCAATCAATTCTGTCTACGGTCTTACTTCGGCAAGCTTTGAAAATCCTTTCCGCGATCCGAGAAACAAAGATAATATCGTGGCAAAACGAGGGGCGCTGTTCATGATTAACCTCAAACATGAAGTACAGGAACATGGTTTTACCGTTGCTCATATTAAAACTGACTCTATAAAGATTCCAGATGCGACGCCAGAAATTATTCAGTTTGTCATGGATTTTGGCAAACGGTATGGATACACATTTGAACATGAGGCGACTTATGACAGGATGTGCCTGGTGAACGATGCCGTTTACATTGCAAAATATAAAGACGGTAAGCACGCAGGTGAATGGACTGCTACCGGAACGCAATTTGCTGTTCCCTATGTATTCAAAAAGCTGTTTAGCAAAGAAGAAATCACATTCGATGATATGTGCGAAACGAAATCTGTGAATACGGCTTTATATTTGGATATGAACGAAGAATTGCCGGATGTGGCAGAGCATGAAAAAGCCTTTGCTAAAGTAGAAAGCAACTATAAAAAAGGATTGCTTTCCGATACAACTTTTGAAACAACTTGTCAGGAGTTGAAAGATAGGATTATGGAAGGTCATAACTATCGTTTCGTTGGGAAAGTTGGACAGTTTTGCCCGATAAAAGAAGGATACGGCGGCGGTCTTTTGATGAGAGAGAAAGATGGAAAATATTATGCCGCTACTGGAAGTAAAGGGTATCGCTGGCTGGAGGCTGAGATGGTTAAGGAACTCGGTAAGCAGGCGGATATTGACGAGCAGTATTATATTTCTATGGTTGACGAAGCTGTTGTAACAATATCTAAATATGGTGATTTTGAGCGGTTTGTATCTGAGGGTACAGACGAATCGGATTTTATGAATATTCCAGAAAATGTGGATGAGGAAATTCCATTTTAGGTGAGAGAATCTTTTTGGAGTATGTCTACTTTGAGTTTAAGATTTTCAATTTTGCTTATGGTCAGTTCCTTCTTAATAATAAGTAATGCGATACTTATAGTTACGTTCGCGAAAAATACAAGTTCTATAATAAAAGGATGGTGATAAAAATGAAAATCATAGAAGGTGTCAAATTTGGGATAAAGCTTTACATTGGCTATATCGGTATGGAAACGCTAGTATATATGATGTCTAATCCTAAAAAAGTATGCGATAAGTTTTCTAAAAGAGCAAAACATGTAAAGCACTGAACACCAGTGTCTTTTTATTTATTTTTTTAAGAAAAGGAGAAAAAACTATGTCTAATAATTTAATCATTGAAAATGCACGTATTATTTTTCGCAATTTTGCAGGGAGAGAAACAAAGTATAATCGTGCGGGAAATCGTAATTTCTGCGTTATCATCGATGACGCGGAGCAGGCACAGAGGCTGGCGGAAGATGGATGGAATGTCCGAATTCTTGCGCCACGCGAAGAAGGAGACGAGCCGAGACATTATATTCAGGTAGCGGTATCATTCAATAATATTCCGCCAAAGATCTTTATGGTTACAAGAAAAATGAAAACTGCTCTGGACGAGGAGTCAATCGATGCGCTTGACTATGCGGAAATTAGTAATGTGGATTTGACGATTCGTCCATACAACTGGGAAGTTAATGGTAAAACGGGTATTAAAGCATACGTAAAGACTATGTATGTTGTCATTGAGGAAGATGAGTTTGCTCAAAAATATGCAGAAGAAGAGTATTCGGACGAGGGATCTTGTTAGAATTCATTGAAGAGAGACAATATTTATACATTAATACAATTTTGGCGAAGGGGGAAAAGAATATGGACAATATATTTACATCTTTAAACATGATTCAGAAGGGACTGAAAGATGAAGACTGGCGTGTCAGAGCAGCAGCAATGGAAGCGTGTCAGGGAAGAGAAATACCGCTTGATGTGATTCA
>OOIH01000218.1_pt1 | contig 23614 bp, 29 predicted proteins | sample 1691801 | NCBI WGS metagenome assembly OOIH01 (sample SAMEA1061690, study PRJEB22710) | metagenome
AAGCGAAATCGGCGCAAGCCGTACGGTCATAATTTGGTCGGCTTCGGGCGGTTTGTAGCCTTTTTCGAGTTGCGCCACCGCGCTTGCGAGTTCTGACTTTTCGTCATCGCTCAATGCTTTGAGTTTGATTATTCCTTTCGCCATTGCAATTAGAATGGCTGTATGCGAATTGGAGATTGCTTCCGATTTTTCAATTCGCGTATCAAGCTCACGCGTGGTCTTTTTAAGTGCCTTTTCAGTTACTGCCGTTACGTCGATATTAAGCGTTTTGCCCGCCAATTTCTCGGCGACGAGTTGGCTCACTCGGTCGGTATTGTATGTAGCGTCGAGCATAGCGTTATTCTTGTGTAATACCTTATTTACGATCGCGCGAACAATTAGCGTTATAATACCGCCGCTGCCGAGTGCGGCAAGTATCGCCGCAACGTAAGGTTGTATAAATTCCCATACATAGTCCATTTTCTTTACCTCCAAAATTTATTTGATAACCGTGGGGTCGTAGTTCTTTTCAAGCGCGTTTACACGCTCCGAAAGATCGTTTATTACTTTAATTGCGTTGTTGTATTCGGTTACAAGTATTTCATTTTCCAATCTAATATTTGCAAGCTGCTCTACTAATGCTTGTTGACAAACAGTATTTTCATTAACTAATTGCTCCAATTCTTGCAGTTTGCATAAGAAATCGGATTTCAGTGTATTGAAATGTTCATTTAATGTTATAAACCCTTCGTAACACTTTGCGTATTCATTTTCAATGTCCGCAAGGCGAGCAAATAATTCTTTATCATCAGTACCAACCGTAATTTGCCATTGAGATTGACGAAGTGATAAAAATGTCCCTATTCGTAATGTCGGACATTCCCAAGAATGTAATATTGCATCATTATTTACTTGACAAACTGTCAATCCTATCCGTTGTTCTTTCGTCAATAATTTCTTTGGCACTTTTACCGTGCTATCCCTTATAGTTGTCCGATATTCTATTCCGCTTTCATCTCTGAACAATGCTATATAGGTATTTCTATCGGGTAAAATAAAAGACACGACAAACGTGTCTTTTATATCTCGAAATATAGGGGATGCGTCGACTATAACGCCGACACTTGCGTTTGATAAAAGTTTATATGTCATAGATAACACCTCTTTTTGAACTTAAAATAATCCATAATTCATCTTGGTTTCGTTAAAATATTGCGTTTTGTTTTCTTTATAATTTTCATTTTTTAATATTTTTTGTAATTTAATATATACGTTTCCAATAATTGATTACAAGATAGGGTTGCATATTATTATGCGGTAACGAACCCCCTACATCGCTATCGTGATAGGGATAATTAAGATTGCCCGTATTGGGATCAACACCACCATACAAATTTGTTGCTGTACCATAATTACTTGCTAATGTTTGACCCAAACCACTGGTTATAGGCGTATGGTTATGTGTTGGCATTTCACTTATCGTCAATTTATGTATTGTTTCACCGCCACTACTGCCCAACACATACTCGTCGCTCGCGCCTATTAAAGTCCTACCTTGCGCTATCTTTTCCCACGTTGTCCCGCTATAATGTTGCGCGGGGCTAACATTGTCTGTTGTTATAACCACCCAATTTACAGGCGGCGGATTGCTTGGGGCAACAATAGTTCCAACTTTTTCCGTTCGACCGTCGGTATAAGTTATAAGTAAATCATACGATATATCTGCCATTTCCTATCTCCTTATTTCGCGCAGTTATTTACTTTCAAGCACGCGCTACCCATTTATTATCTCTACGGCGAATACTATTTTCTTCGTAGTCATCGCGGACAAGTCCTTATTCGACTTGCCCTATATAAACTCAGCTTTAAGCTCGGAAATACGCTTTCAGTTTGCACTGTTTGGAATATTGTTCAATAATAAATTCCCCGCTGAACTAATCAATAATAATTCAGTGTTTTCTTATTTTACAAATAATATTTAATTCTTTTTGGAATATTTTCCAAAGCCGCTTCGTCTAAATCTAAAATATTTTGATACCATATCATAATGACTGTATCATCTTTTTCACGATTACGAAGAACAGCCTTCTCCCACTTGTCGAATGCTTCTAAAAGTGGCGCTCTTTTATCACGTAAAACCGCCAAACGTCGATTTTCAAGTTGCTCAGCCGTATATGGGTGATAAATCATACAATCTTTTTCTGCGTCAAAATCATACCCGTTTTCTGTTTTTATAGTTAGTAAGTCTTTATAAAATTTCAAATAACCCAAATCAAAATCAAGCTCATTGCGATTTAATTCTTGCGTCATATCTTCGTTAAATATTTTCATATTATATCTCCTATATTATTTGCCTTTTTGACCTAATTTCTAAACCAAATCCTTCGTTTTCAGGAAAAAATCGAGAATGAGATACTGCGGTTCCGCCACAACCATCACTTTCATTGTCTATCACAGTAAATCCACTTGACCCTATATAAATACGAGTAGCATTATATAAAGTAGATGAAGAATTGGAAGTATTAAATTTTCCCGTAGCTGGGAACATCTTACCAAGTATTCCTAAACTTGAAACAGCAACATTACTACCTTCATTAAAATTTGTGGCAGAAGTTAATTGAAAATTTATTACAGGTTGAGATATTTCATATAGGCACAGTTGTTGACACATTGAAATCGTATATTCATACAAATGAAACGAACCACTTGACGGTGGCGGGTTATTTGGAGAATAAACACGCTGACCGTTTTCATAAATCGCGCCCGGAAATTCTGTAATTCCATTTCTTCGGAAATACCAAAATGTGTCTGATGAAGCACTGTCCCAACTTTGCCCGATATAAAAACCGGCATTATCAGTCGTTGAAGCACGATACTGACCTAAAACAGTAGTTGCGAAATAACCATTTGATGTATTTCCAAAGCCTCCTCGTATCCACTGAGTATAACCGGACGCGGCTGATGTGGCTACCCGTTCCATATCAATTAGGATATTTGTATTCTCCTGTCCTACTATCGGAGTGCCCAAATGAATCTTATTACCTTGCGCCACAATAGCAAGTCGCCCCGTCATCGTATCGCCCGCTTTTTTCACAAAAGTGCTATCAACATAATCTTTTGTTACATCTCCGCTACCGCCGCCCGACGGAATAACGATAGTTCCAACTTTTTGCCGTGTTCCGTCGGTAAGCATCATATATAAATCATAAGCAGTATCCGCCATATTGCTTAACTCCTTATCTCTCTCGGTTCTTTGCCCTCGATAACACGCAACTCGTTGATTATCTCTGCTGCACGGGCTTTCTTCTCCGCAAAGTCGTCGCGGACAAGCCCGAATTCGACCTGCTCTACATCTTCCTTGACTTTGACAAGCTCGGCTTTAAGTTCCGCACTACGCTTACGGTCGGCGCGTTCTTTGAGTTCTTGCTCGGTAAACGGTATATAAACTTGAATATCTTCATAATCGTCGTAAGCTTCTTTTGCGGGTATTTCGACGATTTCTTCTACGTCTTTACCGCCGCTCGGATATACCGCGAGTACGCGATAGAACTTGTCTGAATGCCTTTCGATTTTCACGCCTTGTAATTCCAATTCGGCTATCTGTTCTTCAATCGTCTTTGCCGGAACTGCGTCGTGGTGAGTTGTGGCTATTTTATCGGGTTTAAGATAGCCATTCTCTCTGTCGATCTCGGTTTCAGCGAGTTCTTGTGTTTTTTGTTCGTTATAAATTTTCATTATTTATGCTCCTCTTGTTTTTTATTAGTTTGAAATTTTTTGCCATACATAAACGGCGAGAAACGGCGGCATATTCCCACTTTGTGACGTTTGACCTTGTATGCCTATGCCTTTTGTAAATGTGTGTGCAGTAGCAGGTGCGCTTCCTACAATATCTATATTATAATCGTTCTCCCAAGCGTTTGTAGTTATCATTTTCATACGCCAATTTCCTTCCTTATACCCACTTGAATATTCCGCCATCATTGTCGCCAACGTACCCGAAGTATGCACGTGGCTTGAACTTCCGCCCTCCGTTCCCGCTAACCACGTATCGCCCGCCGCTAAAATAAACCTGTCCTTTATCTGTGTCCACGTTCCGCCAAACCTTATAGCGGGGCTTTTTGAGTTTGACGAAAAGAATAAATCTCCAATTTCAAACTTTGTCGGACTTGGTGCAGTTCCGCTGTACACGAGTTCCATTGAAGCAACGCCAACGCCTTGCTCCCCTTGTGCCCCCTGAGCTCCATTAGGTATGATAAATTCTTCCGATTCCAAAACAGTCCCGTCTGTTTTAGTAAACTTAAATTTAATGCCTGTTCCTTTAATTCCTTCTACCATAGTTTTCTCCTAAGCTTCTATTTTAGAGCGTATAACGGTTCCTGTTATGTATGTACCGTTAACCCCCTCTACTCTCAAATGTGATTTTATTTTAATTATGATTTTGGGAAAATTATCGTAATCAAATCTATGCGTACACACAAATTGAGTGCTTAAAATAGAATCGCTTTCCGGAGGTTTTATCCCCATAATATGCAACGCCTCTATTTGCCTATCCTGATTATTTGAATCTAATGCAGGACATTCAATGACGCCAATCGAGCCTTGAAAATATTGCACATCTTGCACTATACCAAGCCCACCTGTTTCCCCTTCTACTTCATAAATTAAATCAAAATAACAGGACGATTCGCTACTTATATTAAAAAATGCACTATCGCCCAAATTTAATTCGCATAATGTTTCAAAGGCTTCGTATGAATAATCTTCGTATTTTCCCTCCACATACTTCACTACTTGCTCTATCATATTAGACGTAAGCACTTTTTCCGCGTTGGTTATAATCTCCACATTTGATATACCTGCTCCGGCATTGCCGGTATGACCTGTTGTTTTTATACTACTTAGTTGCTCGCACTCATAAAAAACAGACTGCGATACATTTCCGGTTACTTTTAACGTAACTGCGTAGGAATCATTGTTTTCCGTATCTTCGTATAAAATCGTTACAATATCGTCTACAATAGGTCTTCGATTACAATTTGCTATATGTAACGAAAGTTTTTCCGTACCGTTTGGCGGATGATTACGGACAATTTTACCACCGCATTCCAAAGCTACGAATCCACGTTCGCCTTTCGGCGCAGTAAAATTATATGTATTTCCGTCTGACAACGTAATTTTATAAACATTGCCGTCATTTACATCTTTACCGTCGGCAGTTATAGCGGAAATTCCTGTTCCTTGCTCTCCTTTTATGCCTTGCGCTCCCGATAAGTCTGTCAGATATTTATATTCGGTTTCTGTTTTTATAAACAACTTTGCGTTATCTTCGTCTTCAACGTCACCGGAGTCTATTATTACAAATCCATATAATCGAACTCCGTCTGTCGCATAACTTGCGTTCATATCCGCAACGCTTGAATACGTCTTGTCTATTAAAAAGCCTTTGCCTTCCGGTATATAAAAATCAAATATCGGATCATTTTCCGTTCCAACATTAACAACATTCGCATCACTGTCAGGCGGCAACGTGATCACTTTACCCATTTTAATAAACGCCGGCTTACCTTGCGGTATCTCGAAATCAAGCACTGCGTCGCTTGCCGTTCCGCTGTTTTCGATTTTCAGCGGCTCGTTGTAACCGACTTGCTTTACTGCTCCAACCGATATTTCGCCCGTGTCGCCTTTTTCGCCTTTCAGCTCATCGAATTTTAACCGTCCGTCCTCCGTAAGTGATACATTAGGCGTACCAACCTGATTTGCATCGACACAATCAGGTGGTTGCAACAGCGCATCGACACTGTCTTCCAACTGCTCGAATCTTACCGTTATATCGTTTAACCGCGCTAATTCACCACCTACGGGATCAACCGTTTCCCCGTCCGACACGTCGCTGTCTGCTATGCTCGTGCGGTATATGCCGCTTGAAAGACGTGTAACGACTTTATTATCGTCGTCTATCTCGGAATAAGTAAACACCATTTCAAGCTCTCCCGCAGTATCTGTAAAGGCTTTTGGAAGCGGCGTTTCAAAAAGCATATACTTAGCGTTTTCGATTACCTTATCTTCCGTATACAGCATATTGTAAATGTCTTTGTTGAACTGCTTGCGATTACCGAACTTGTCAACAGTTGTGCGGAATACCGTACACAGCGGGCTTGTTGAAGGAGATCGGTTTTGCGTTGTAGGCACGTAGCATTGCAATACCACGAAACCGTAGCCGCCTTTATATAACCGTGTTTCCGCAATCGGCATCACCGTGCCGCTCACGCCAAGCCGCACCGCAATTCTACGTAACTGCTGAATTTCTTTCATTGGAATACCTCCATAATTGATTTTATTTTAATCCTGCTTTTTCGCGAGCCGCTTTAACTTTACATTCATAATTGGTTAATGTGGGTTGCTTTTCTCTCTTCTTTAATCTTCTCTTGAACTCGCTTTTCGAACTCGGCTTTATAATAGTCATCTTCGAATAGTTCGTAAAAGGTCAAAATACCGTCTGTAATTTCCGTGTTCATTGTTGCCTCATATAAAATTTTTTGGGAATAGTATTGACTTTCGTCTTGGTTTAGTGTATACTAATAATGGTCAAGGGCGTGGGACGTTTCGGGCGTTACACGGGAGGGGCGTAAGCCATTCAGCCGTCGCGCTACAACTATGAGAGCAATTTTTGTTGCTCTCATTTTTTATCGTCGATTTTCGGTTTCTTTTTTGTATAACTCGATATAATTCGTAACTTGCCCGCTTTTGTGTCCGTTACCGCTTCTACTACCATTTGAATATGGTTGTTGAATGTTTTAGTGAACATAACCTTTTCAGCGGGTTGGTTATTTTTGTCTTTATACTTACTCGACCGAGCAATTTTGCCATCTTTGTCGCGGCAATACTTAACTCCGTTTGGATCGGGATCGTGTAAAACTTCCGCAATATGTTGATAGTTTGAAACGTCAGCCATAGAGTGGTCTTGTTCGCCATTCTCTCCGTGTCGTTTTTCGATATGTCTTAATTCGTCCACTGATAAAACATGAGTTGTCGCTGTAACCTTTTTATGTGTTAGTTTCTCAATTTCTTCTCGCTCACGATCTCCAACTGCAACGACTTCAATTTCGGCATCGACTTGTTCGCCAGCTCTAAAACGCTCCACGTAGTTTTTGACTTGCTTTTTGCGGCTGACTATATTTCCGTCATAATCTATACGGACAGTAATGGTTGGCTCACAAACTCTTACTTCGGAAGTTTTTGTATTTCTTTTTTCACTTGCCACTTTAATGTCCGACTTGCTGAATTTGCCACTTGCTTTCATTGCTTCGGTCAAACTCTGCCCATCTTTTATGAATACCTTACGACCGCATATCGTGCGCCATACTCCTTTTTCTTTCTGTTCACTCATTTGCACTCCGTAAATTTACTTGACTTTTTGATATTATTTTTTTATAATAAAACCATCATTTGGAGGTGGTTTTTATGAACAATAATAAATTAAGAATAGTACCCCCCCCCGTGCTTTGTAAGTGCTGACATAGTACAAATTCTCGATGCTCTTGTTCCGGTCGCTTGGATACTCGTAGTACTTACTTTTATCGGCATTTTTGTTTTTATCTTCAAGTGGGTTAATCGCCATAAAGATTTTATTGAAAAAGCCGAAGCCATAAAAGAGGGGATGACAGTTGATGAAGTCCTCGAAATTATGGGGTGTTCTGCAACTACCGCGGAAGAGGACGACGACAAAATGACTGCCATTTGGGAGAAGAGCCAATGGGTGGGAATATTCCGTGGCGGAACCGTGACACGCGCGGTTAAAGTTGTTTTTGTCAATGGTCTCGTCGTTTCCGTTTCAAACAAAAATTTAGACGAATCGGTTTGGTGACGGATATAGCATTATTTTTTCGCCACATTTATTTTGCTTTGCGCTTATACTAACATCTTATTATTCAATATCATTAAAAACCGAATACAAATACCAACTTTGCAATTTATCGGAATCCTTTAACGCTTTGACGTTCTTTGCCATATAAGCATATCGCAATCCGTTTTCTTCGTCATAAAAAACAATAGAGCCGACTTTCGAAATGTCTATTGTATTGCCGTTATCGTCTGTCGGATCGGCAAAATCAAGCCGAATTGCGTTTCCCGTTTTCGCAAAATAATATTCGACGTTAGGCGCAACGACGCGAGCTACGTCAAAATCCACGGTTTCGTCAAACATCGAAATTTCATCTTTAAGCAATGCAACTTTAAGCCGTCCCATTTTCGTTCCGAAAAGATTAGGGAAAGTTACAAAACCGTCCGTGTCGTATAGCAAACTTATTTGATAGTTGAAACTCAAAGCCTCGCGGTTGTCTTTGTCAAGCCCTATCGACAAATTCTCGGGAATAAGAATTTTCGATTGTGCGTCGGTCGGTTTGAAATCGGTAGACTCCGCAAAAGGCAATCTGCGAATTTGTTCGCACGTCCAACCTGCTTCATAAAACAGTTTGAAATCATACAAATCCGCTCGCCCGTATACGTCGCAATATCTTACGGGTTGCAAACTATAATATGCGGTGTCTATAATTTCGGCATTGCCGTTTTTTTGTGCGCCACTCGTTTCCGTATCGATAGCGTCCCCGGCTTTGAAATTGTCGTCCATATCCCATTCGAACACTATTGCGTTACGCAGAGGAAAATGCAAAAGCGGAACTATAACAGCACGGTGTTGTGCGCTCGCTTTCGGCTGTATCGCCCCGCTTATATTTTGCGCTTCGCTACTCGGGAATAAAACGGCGACATTGTTGTTGGGCAAGCCGATATGGTCTCGCTGTATATCGGCTTTGAAATTCGTATATGCGAAATTCGGCAACTCGGGGTTTCCGCCGTCGCAGAATAATAGGTCTTTTACGAACTGCTCCCATTGACTATTGTTTATAAATCTCGGCGGCAAAACGTTTTCGGGTGCAATCGATGATAATTTTATAAAATCGAACAATCGCACTTCGCGCCGTATCATAGACCTTTCGCTTATCTCATAAAAGCGCGGTTCGCTCGGTATCGTTACAATTTGCGCAAGTTGGTTGAAATTCTTCGAATACGTTACTTTTTGAAAAATTCCGTCCGCATAGTATTCGTTATCGCATTCCATTACATAATATTTATCCCTATCTATCGTAACTAATTGACCCGGTACTTTTTCTTTCCCGCTTTCCGCATATTCTTGGCATTGATATACTCCGTTTGCTACACGCACAAGCTTTCCCCATAAGTTCGCGGAAAATCTTTCGCTGTCGATGATTTTGTCCTGTTGATTGAAAAACTGCTCGTGATGCGGATAATTTTCAAACTCGCTATTTTTCATAAACTTGTCGAGATCGGGGCGCAGTTGTGTTAATCTTAACGAGTCTTGCGTTTTATAGCGTATATGAAATTTCAAATCGTTGAATTTCAAATCTCTGTCCGTTACATTATTGTTAAACAGTCTCCCCACAATGGTCTTTAACGCCATAAAGCCGTCGTTGTTCGGTGTAGGCGGAACATAGTTAAGCCCGCGTATTTTGTTGTCTCCCAACGAAAAATACAACGCCGACCATTTTGCGGGAATGTAATCCGTTCGCGATGTAAGAGTGTCATAAATGCTTTTTTCGAAAATATATTCAAGCGCCGGTTCCGTTTTCCACTCGTCGTTCTTTATCATTGATATATCAAATTTGACAATCTCCGTTATGCCATATTTTGTTTGAATCTCAGCCGTATTATTTGAAGTCAAAAAACTATCGTCGCTCGTTTTGCAGACAAGCCACTCGTCTACTTCGTTTTGCGGTGAAAATAAGTTTGTAACATAGCTATCATACTGTGTAAAAAAATTATCAAGATTACGACTGTTGAAAACTGTAATTTTATTACTGTCATTTTCTCCGTATTCCGTTCCGCCAAGTTGCTGAAAAGTTAAAACAAATTGATTTTTCCCGTTGCGGGCAAATTCCAATCGCGGTATAGCATGTAAATAATAACCTATTTGTTGCATAATTTCCCAAAGATTTTTGTTCTCGAAAATACTTTCGTTCATTTGGGCGTTTTTTAATCTCATTGTCCATTTATCGTCTACGAATATCGGATATTGTATTGGTGCATAGTTTGAATTTTTTTGACCAAACTCATCGAGCCCCGTAACATCGTTGTTGAATATCCTCACATCAGTCGTCAACATTGCGCGGCGAAAAAGGTCGTAACAGTTGTATTTACGCCCTTTTAGTAAGAACGGGGGGCTCTCGGGCGCGGCTTCAAACATATCTCGGCAAATAAAAGACGTAGACGCGGAAATACTGTCGGCAGTTACTGTGCCCTTACTTGTAAGGGAAACATTATAATCTGCCGTATTACTCGATAACACATTTTGATGATATGTTGTAGTCGCCGTATATGCATATTCCAACAAAACTGTTGTCTGTCTGCCATACGGCGAAATTCTTACGCTTATATCGTACTCATAACTTATTTTATTTGCGCGATCTTGCTCCGTAAGAGTCGTTGTTTCAAACGTAACATTTCTATCCGAATTTCCTGTATTTCGCACATTTATCATAGTCCGCAAGTGTTTGGTTTCACTTTCCAAGAAAAAAACTCGCGTATTTTCACTGCCAATTCCCATTATCCACGTCCCGTCTTTTTCATTCGTCCCACACAAACCTGCGTGTTCACCGTCATTAAACATAAAACGGTCGTTTCTGTTTTGCACGTTGCTCGGGCTATAATGCTTACTCACCACAAAATGTTCGCTACCACCAACTTTGATTCCGTCTTGATAAGTCGTGCGTGTTACGTTACACCACATAGGGCAATCAAATAAAAAATCTGTATTTCCATCCTCTTTTTTTGCATAACATTTCACGATAGGCATATTGAATTTAATTTCGTGCGATACAGCTCCGTTAAGATTTGCTCCAAGTTCACCCAACACCTCTACTCCGTCCCAAATATAAACAAAGCTGTTTGCATAATATGCGGTGGCATCTCTTACGGATGCTCCAACATAATAACCATAACCACCTGTACTTACACCTGCGGAATTTGTAATTCTATTATAAATGAAATCGGGCGATTGCGGTCTTTCATAGCGATAGCCAGATACGGTTGTACCGCCGCTATAAGAAGTTTTGCTGTCGTCAGTTACAACCGTCTTATAATTTAACGTAACGTCTTTTAATTCGTAAGTTAAGGCGATATTATCGCAATGTAAGCCTTGCGCGTATGCGGACGGCTCGATTAAATATACTCTATGACAACATATTTTGGGCAATCCCTCGTAATGCTCCACGTCATCGTGATCCACTAAGTAATCGTAATATTTTTGCAATGCTCCACAGTCCCAACGTTCGAGTGTGAGTTTTGTTTTCGGCGAAAAAGGTTTAATATAATCTCCTACTGTCGGTATATTATCGAGAATAATCTCACCCGTGGATAATTGCTCGTCACAATGCAACTCCAAAAATATAGGCGCAGATAAATACTCCGTTAATTCCGTACGATTTGTTTCGTTTCCGTCGTTCCATTTATAAAGTTTCCATTGATAGGCCATTTATCTTACCCTTCCAGTTAATGCGCTGTAACTCGCACGTGCCAACTGATACGCCTGATTGTTAGATAATTCGAACATTTCGTGTTGGTACGCTCTTTCACGTTCGGCGTACTTAAATCCTAAATTGATACCTGGCGATGCCGCGCCCAAAATAAAACCTATTACTGCCCCCAATGGTCCGACAGCCGAGCCTGCCGCCGCACCGCCAAGCGCGCCCTGTCCTATGCTCAGCATGTCCGATACCTTTTCTATGCGGCGATTAACGATTGCTTGGTAGTTGCTGTCGCCGTTTCGCCGTCCTATGTCGCTGACGTAATAGTTTATTGCTTCGCGCCCCATCTGCACCGCAAGACTTATGCCCTGCTGTACGGCAAAAAACGTGGTCGGCGACATGGTTTGCTTCATTTTCTCTCGTATCGTGCTATTGTAGTTGAGCACCTTATATAAAAGCGACTTTTTGCCTGTGCCGCCGCTTTCACTCTTGTCGTCGTCTAAGCCGCCGCCGAACTTACCGCTACTTGCTTTTCCGCCGTCGTATACGATTATTTTCAAATTATGCAATGCCATTTTTCATTCCCCTTTCTACGAATGTCAGCGTGTGCGTTTCGTTGCCCGTATCGGCACTCACCGTGATTTGGTGGTCTTTGACCGTTACCGTGTGCGTATACGTTTCTAAGCCGCGCGTAACAGTCAGTGTGTAAGGCTCGTTGTTGTCGCCGCTCTCGGCGGTATACGCCGTTTTCTCTATGTGATTTACGAACGGGTTATTGTAGCCCTCAAACACCAATACGAACGACGTTGCGCGCGAAAGATTTATTTGTCCGACCGTTTCCCGCGCATCTATATTCGGCACAGCTTTTTGCGTCATCGTGTTCGCAATCGAAAAGCTCGACAGCGGGACGTCCACACTCTTATACTCGCCGTTTTCGGTAAAGCCGATATTTACGGTGTAATCGCTGTAACTTGCCACGTCGGGGTATAGCATAATCGCAACGTCAATATCTACAACAGCCGTTTCGCCGAACTGGGCGGCGGTTTGAATATCACTCACAAGCGGACGATCGAAAAATATCACGGCTTTGCGTGTTTCGCTTCCGAACTGCACCGGTATGCGCAAGCCGCTTGTCGCAATGTTAGCGTCCTCAATTAGGTATTCGAGCAATTTTATTTTATCGGTTTGTATGTAATACGAAAGCGATGCTTGCAATACCACCATATCGACGTCCTTTGAAAATAAGCGCTCAATGCTCTCTATCGACAAAAGCCCAAACGCGCACGAAAGCGCGGCAAGCTCGTTGACCGCCCCTTTCTCTTTGAGAATGCCGTTGATTGTTTCTGGCGTGGACGACGGGCGGTGTTTGAATGAGTAGTATTCTACATTGAGAATTTCCGAAACGGTCTTGCCTTGCCATGTTGCCGGAGCCTCTTTGTCGTCGATAGTAATGTTGACATCCTCGTCCTCGAAAATTCCGCGAATTATCGCAAGCACCGCATCGGCGGTAATGCGTACTTTGTTCATACTCTTTTGAGCCTCCTATACCCGACTTTTCGCTCCCACGCGCGTTTGTTCTTGGCGAACTGCTCGGGCTTTTCGTTCTTCACGCTGTTGAGCGCATTCATATCGCTGTTGTATTGGAAGTTATCCATAACCGCACGCATCGCCTTTATCTTGGCTGCGACGGTCTTTGTTTCTTCAAGCTGTTTAAGTGTGGCGTATGGTAAGTACAGCGGCGTGTTCTTTCGTAACGCTTGCACTACTTTCGGCATATCGTTGATAAAGCTCTCTATAAGGGCTTGCAAGGCTCGCACGCGGCTCAATACGGTTGGCTGTTTCCCTTTTACCGCAATATCGCCGTCAGCTGTAATTTTGCCGTTTAATGCCGCAACAAGGTAGTCGCGCACGCGCTTTTCGGTTTGTGCGAACGAATACACGTTTTGTAGCCGCTCGCCTGGGGCAAATTGCGGGAATACCCCCGCAAGCGCGGGGTTCATAAAAACGTCGCGCATTCTTATAAGATTGTTGTATTGCCGCATCAGCTCAACCCCGCGCTCGAAAGCGGCAAGTATTGAAACCGTTGCACTTGCTTCGGCGTGTAGACATAATCGGTCGATTTACCGTCCATAACAAGCCAAAAACCTACAAGCGGCGTGTCGCCTACGATTTGTATAATGTCGCCGTCGTCAAACTTTTCGCGCGAATTTGTTTGTATCGTTACATACGAATTCGGCACAATAAGCCCGTCGAGCGGTTGCTCGTCAATGTCTTGCTTTTCGGTATGCTCTATCCATTTGAGCTTACTCGTAAAAGCGTATCGGTTGGACTGCACTGTTATTGTATCGGCTTCATTGACCTTTACCGCCATATCGTTCGTAAGCCGCTTGTATAGCTTTGCTTTCGGGTGTGGGCTAAACATTGGATATTCGTATGTCATTGTCGCACCCTCAATACTCGGATAATTGCATCTTCCACTCGCCGGTCGCGTTCGGGTCGGTCAAGTAGTTTGTGCGTAACCAAATAAGAACTTCGTCGTGAAGCCAATAGCCCGTAGACATATCAACGTCGTTATCACGCAATCTCCCACTCTCTTGGCTGACGACGATTTTCGGTGTCAGTTTTGCATCGCCGAATTCGTTTATAAACTCGGCTTGTTTTACAAGCATACGCTCGAATTCGAGCCGTCCCTCTTTTACAGTCTTTACGCGTCCGAATAAGCTCTTAGCGATACGGTAGCACATAAGGTTGTATTTGGTTTGCGCCATAATCGCTATATAGCTATATATGTGGTCTGTCGCCGTTCGTATCAGCTTGCGAATTTCGCGATCTTCGCAGTCTATGCCGTAATACTCGATTGCTTCGTCGGTCAAATAATAACGGTGGTCGTCTTTGTCGTATCGCATACGCGCCGTATCGCAAGGATATAGCGCATCGCTCGGTATAACATCATAGAATGGTATTTTAAGCTTGCCGTTGTCTTGGCACATAGTTTTTTTACTCCTTGCGTGAAATAATTCGGCTACCGCTCGACCACTTTTCATTGCTTTCACGATCTTTGTAGCCGGGCAAAATTCTTACGGTAATATCGTGCTGACTTTCAACGTCAAGCCCTTTCTTTTTTGCAATTTCAAGTCGTTGCGCAACATTCTTAGGCTTAATTATTTTTCCGTCATTGCGCTCCCTGTCAGGTGTAGTCAGATTGTCTGCCTTTTGCTTCCATTTCTCTGTTCCTTCATTTGCCGTAAGTTGCACCAAAGCAAGCGTATTGTACAGTTTATGACTTTTGTGGTGTTCTACGGGTACAACCACAACATCGCCCGCACGATATTCCTTATCGGTTTCGTAGTCATATAATTTTCCGCTCGGCGAACCGTGCCCATACGAAACAGATATTATTCTACTCGACACGATTCACCTCCAAATTATTTGTTTCCATTACAATTAACGTATTCGTTTTTTTAATCGACTTAACGTAACTCACGCCGTCAAAACAAAAGCATAGGGGCGACTTTGATCGCCCCTATGTTCCGTTATTGTTTTACACCTCAACGTACTTTTTCGCAAGCGCTTTTTTTGTATTCCTAATACGACCGCCGCAAACAGTCATAATGGATATAAGCGTGCTGTTATGTTCGATTGCATCATAAGGAACAAGTCCAATAAAACGCGCGACGTTTATAATAGAAAGCGTCTTGTGGTCATAGAGAATGTACTCTATATCGCTCCAATCCCATTCTTTCTTTTTATCTGCGTAATCGTCGTCGGAAGAACTTATTCCCACAAGCGCAGAATTGTCTTGCCCTATTGCGTTCGACGTAAACACCTTAACTTTGCCGCTGAAAAGCGTACCGGCAAATACTTGTCCGAGCGTAGCCGCTTCTGTCGGACTTGCTGCAACGAAATAATTACGACTGCCGATAAATTTGAGAAATACCGCGTCGGTGTCTTCGCTAACTATAAGCGTATCGGGATCGGCTCCTGATTTACGAAGCGTTGCACGGTCGTCGATAATGTTATTTATTATCGTATCTTTCGTGCTTCTCACGGTGTTTGCCGAAGCAGGCGCGCCAACGTCGGTAGGATCTGACGAGCCGCCGCCGTTGATAAGGTACGATAAATAACGAAGTTCTTTTATTTCGTCGTAGCTCTCGGACGCAAGCGCAACAAGGTCGGCAGTTCTACCGCTTACACGCGCTTTATCTATCGGTTCGCTTATGATCTCGCCGACCTTCAAAACGTCGTTGCACTTAATCTCGATAAATTCGCCGTCAGTGCGTGTGGGAACAACACGAAACGCGTCTTTGTCGGTCGCTTTGGTGAGCGTAACTTTAATCTTTTCAAGCCTACGAATAAAAGCCACCGCAAAACGGTTATCTACCATAAGACTCTCTACGTCGGTTGCATAGGTTACGCCGGGAAGCATAACCTTGTTACGAAATAAATTCGGTTCAAGCATAGCTATTACGCCGCCGTCTACCGTTGCGCCGCTAATAGGCGCGTTAGTGCCAGAATTCCAATTTTGGAATGCGTCGCCTAAATTGATTGCCATAATTTTGATTCTCCTATATTAAAAATTTTTTATTCTAAGCCCGCCTTTTTCCGCGCTTCCTTAACCTTTCTTTCAAAGTCGTTTAGCACGGGCGGATTATCGGGCGTAGGTGCAGTTTTATCCGCAAGCGGTTGTGCTTTTCCAAACACTACGCGACCGCTCGACGCGCCCCATTCGGGGTATGCGGCAACGAATTCGCCAACTTTGTCGAAGTGCGCCCCCTCGGCAATGAATAGCTTTTTCGCCGCTTCGATGCGCTCGGTCAATATACCGGCTTTAAGCAATGCGTTCTCGGCTTTAAGGTTTAACATCTCGTCTGTCGGGTCGCTCATTGCTTCGGTGGTTTCCGTACTCGGCGGCGTGGCTTCTTCTGTGTGCGTCAATCGAGTTACTACGCTTGCGGCAAGCTCTTTAACGCTTGGCCTTTCGCCTTGCATCACTTGTTGCTTTACAAGCGTTTTAATCTCTGCGTCTTCGAAAGCATTATAACGATCGGGCAAACTCGCCTTTGCGGTTTTCGATACAAGCCTAAGCGTTTCGTTGTATAAATCGAATTGCTCGGCGGTCATCTCGCGCGCCGACTCTTTAACCGTTTCTTCTTTGCCTTGTTGCGCCGTGTCCGTTGCTTCCACAGTGGGGTTTCCCGTGGCTGTGGGCGTTGCTTGCAACTCTTGTGCAGTCGTAGCATCGCCTTTCTCGATTTTCCCCTCAGTTTTGTTCTGAACTTGATCGTCCATTGTATGTATTTCTCCTTTAACGTCAGGATGACTGTTATATATATCCAACCTTTCTTGTACGCGCTTCTCAAATTCCGAATTATAATATTCATCTTCGAGTAGTTCTTCAAAGGTCAAAATACCGTCAATTATTTCCGTTTCGTAATCTTCTTGTTCTTCTTCGTCAAACACAATTTCCATAACTACCTCCATATTTTTGAAAAAGATATTGACTTTTCACCGATTTTGGCGTATAATATATATAAGGTATTGATTAGGTTGTTTGATAGCCGCTGCGCACAGCCTGCTATCCTTTCAGCTAATCAAGCCAGACATCGAATGTTGATTGAGTGTGGTGCGCCGCTGTTAACTCTTTCATCCGTCGGTGTCTTTTTTTATTGTAATATCTTGTCCATCAGGTGTTAGTACTCTATGTACCTTATATCGATTATCGTTTGTTTTAGCAATAACAACCGCAACTACACAATCTTTTCCGGCTATCGATACTCGTCCTGAAATTGTATATGTACTATAATTTCGTCCTTTATGATCTATATGTGTCGCAATTTCAATCCCGTTGCGAATAACCGACGGCACAGCAGCTAATGCCGAAATTTCAATAGGGCTATGAACATAGCGCCTTGCATTTTTTAATACTAATCCGACTTGTACATCTCCTAATCCTTTTCTTTTAACTATACCACCATTAGCGGAAAGTTTGGTTTTCAAAGTTGTTGCAGCAGTTTGATAGTCCGTCGTCATATTACCTCTTGGTATAATGGCAACTACTTTTGTTTTGGCAATTTTGTCCTTATTTGCTTTTACCTGTTCTTTTATTGTGCTTGTGTTATCTTTTGACGCTTGCGACTTTCTATCCTTTCCTTGCTGTTGACTCGCTTTTTTTGCATCTTTTTCATCAATAAATGCTTTTTTTGCATCTTCATCACTCTGCCCTTTTCTTACGGGAACAGCCTCACCGTTTCCAATAGGCATCCAATGGTCAATTTCATTTTTGGGAATCCACATTGCCGTTCTCCTTGTTCGTTTCCTGCAAGTCATTTTCTTCGCTAATATCGTCGCCGTCCGCGTCCTCTTCGGGTAGCTGTATCACGGTGCTTTCTTCGGGTGGTTTACTCGGATCTACAACTTGTATCGCTCCGCCCGATTTTTCGGCGTAAATAAGGTTTGCCTCCTTGTAAATCGCATCACTCGACCAATCGGGGTGCTGTTCGCGTACTGCCGCAAATATACTCATAAGGCTTGCAGATACTTTACGAGCAAGCACTTCGCTTATTTCCTCGGGCGTATCGACTATGTATTTGCGGAAAACCGCTTTTATGCCGTGATATTCTTCTGCAACGATTGCGCATTCGCCCGTCGCCGTGTCGGTCGCGGTAGCGCTTCCGTTTATGTAATCTTCGTACTGTAACAATATGGCAAACAATTTTTCAAGGTAGCGTTCAAAATCAGCGGCAACCGTATTACGAGTACGAATACTGTTACGTTCTTTCGCATTTTGCGTTGCTTCCGCTTCGACGTGTCCGCTCAACTGTAAGCCGAGTGTTGCCGCATTGATACCTACTTTATTGAGTGCGATATTTATTTGAAACTTTGCAGCTTCTACAAATTCAGTCGTATTTAGTTTCGCTTGTATTTGCTGTAAAAGTTTTTCCGGATCTTTTACGTTTTGCGGCAAAAGAAACGAATGCCGTCTTGTACTGAACGCAGCAGTGTCCTTATCGCCGGAAATGTCAGACGGTATCATTTGACTATCTATAAGCAAAAACGGGAACGACTTGCGAACCGTATCCACGCAGTTAGACAGAATTTCATCAAGCGCGCTCGATACGCTTTCCAAACCAAACACCACGCCGTAAGGTCTGGCATTTTCATAGACACTCGCGCCCTGCATATTGTTTAGCGAATTAGGCAAATACACGACAGGCATATCCACAAGCGGCAATACTGCGTTTTCTTTAACACCGTATTCTTTGAAGATTTGACTTTTCAGTCTGTCGTCGTTTATATACTTTGAACCGTCGAATACTCGATGCCTCTGTATTATTCCGTCGTCGCCATATCTTGTAACGCCTTTTTGCTTTACGGGCTTTTTGCGGCGCGCGTATATGGTGTGTAACTCGTAAGGTTGCGGCTCGTTATTGATTATGACTTGCCGTTTTATTATATATTCGACAATACGATTGCTCTTACGCTTAACCATAAGCCGCTCGGCAGGCACAAATTCTATAAGAGGTAAACTCGAAATTTCGGGGTCGAAATGGATATGCCAAGCGCCGTCGCCAAGCCCGAGAGTTTCGATAATACTCGACTTTAACAGCGCGGTATCAAACTCGTTTTCATCGAGTATCAACCGCAAGCGTTCCTTTATCTCGGGAGGTACGCAATCGTCGAAATCATAACCGCTACCGCAAACGAGCTTTGCTATACTCTCGCAAATCATCGGAATTATACCGAAAAACTCTTCCGCGTTTTCCGTAAACTCATCGCCGTAGTAAAACGACCGTTTAATCTCGAACAGCTTGTACGCGTCCGGCAGATACTGCGCGGCTTCATAACGATACCAATATTTTATTACTGTCGGATCATTAGATAAAAGCGCACGATATTTCGCCGTATTGAATGCCCAGAATGCGCCTTGATTGTATAGCTTCGTTTTGTTCGCCTTTATCAAGTCCATTTGATAAGGATTTTTGATTTCGTCCATTGCGTCACTCTCTCGTTTACGAATTGCCGAGCGCGGTCAACCGTTTTTCTTTCTCGTAGTCTATCGGCTTTTTAACGATGCGGTCTTTCGTCCAATCGTCTTTGACGACCGTCCAACCTCTCGCCTTATAGCCCGCATTCTCGTAGTCTTCCTCGAATATTACAGTCTTGATTTTGCCGGTCGGGTCTTGTATGCAAATGCGGCTCTCGCTTGATACTTGTTCAGCCATTGCTCTTGCCCTCCGCTTCGGTATGCTTTATAAGTCCGTCGTCCACCGTGTCGAGTTCGGCTTCTGCTGTCTTGGCTGCGGCGATCGCGTCGTTGACCTTTTTATCGGGCGCGGCGGTCTTGCCTTTCTTGCCGCCCTTGCCTTTGCTCTCGCTCGCGTTTGCGTCGTCGATTGCCTTTTCCGCGCGTTTGTCCGCATCGTCTTTCGGTTTTTCGGCGGTGTCGGTTTCTTTCCAACCGTTCGCCAAATACGCCGATATGCGGCGGTCGTCGTCGTCCACAACCGTTGTAAGGTTGCCTTTGGTAAATGTTTTCATTGTATGTCCTCCGTTCCCTTTTCGGGTATAAAATTGCTTTGTGTCAGCGCGTTCAATGCGTTTTCCTTTTGTTTCGCCAACGCTTCGGCTATGCTCCGCATACTCATCGAAACTGCCGTTACCGCTTGCCCGAGTATCTTGTCTATGTACGCGATTTCAAAATCGGCTTGCGACATAGACGGTGCGCTGTCGTGCTTGTGCATCTCGCTCACGTTCTCTATGCCGCGCCGTATCTCGGTTAGATACTTGTTGAGCCGCTTGTTCGCTTCGGCTGTCAGCTTGTAGCCTTGTGCTTTCTTTTTTGCCATTGTATGTGGTCCCTCCTAATAGAATTGAATTTTGGTCTGTGTGCGTTTGTCGGCGAGTATTTGACGTATGCGCCATAGTATCAAGTACGATAGGCAATCGGCGTAGTCTTGCCATACGTCGGCTTGGTCTAACTCCGAGCCGTCCTTGTCTTGTAATATTTGGCGGTGCGCTTTAAGCATTTGCTCATCGCACCATACTATACGGCTCGTAGGGTATTGTTTGCTTGTCATCATAAGTTGACATTTGATCGCCGCCCTTGCAGGTAAATCAGAACATAGAATTTTATCTGTCTTTATGCACCCCAAAACATTTACTTTACCTCGCCACCTACTATGATTTTGCCAAGTGCTTACGAGCTTATAGTCTGCTTTATCAATAAGTATTGCTTTGAATTTGCCGTAGAATTTAAGCCAATACGAATATAGCCAAGTTTCCGCTTCTTCTATAATATCGCGGTGTTCGATACTCGCTATTTTTTTCGACGCTATCGCTACAACTCTGTGATACTGCCTTGTATATCCGCCGAGCGCAACTATTGTGTGCGATTTATTAGTATCGTCGCCGTTTACGCTTGCGCCTACGTCTACCGTCGCCACAATTTCCTCGAAAGCATTGATATTCAAATCGGCAAATTTTACAACGTTTACATCGCCAAGCAACTGAGCATACAATGCGCCTTCGGAAAAACCGCGACAACCAAGTATCTTTGAAAAGTGGTAAAAACTCCCAACGGGATAACTATTGACAAGCCGTTCGGTTTGCTCTGGTGTTTTATGCGGACAATCGTCGCGTAAGTTAAAATGGTAATAATGTTCGTCCGCCCTATCCTCAATCATTTCGTCGAGTTCTATTTTGGGTACAGTATCGCGGAACATAACAGTTGCGCGGTTTACAAGCTCGCCATAGAACTCTTGCGTGGGATTGCCGCCGTTAGTAGTAGTAATAAGCCATCCTCGATATGCAAGACGTTGAACGCGCCCATATGCTTCGCGCCACACATCGGGGTGCAATACAGACAACTCGTCGAGCAATATTCCTCCGAGGTCAAGCGATAGTATATTCGTGTAACTCGTTTTGTTGTCCGCGCCGGCTATGTAGACGATTTTCTTTCCGTGCTTGCCGTTAATGCAAAAATGAGATCCTGCGGCGGCTTTGCTTCCGTCGCTGTACTCTGTACATATTCCGCGGTGTATGTTGTAAAGACTGTCGGCTTTGTCGATAAAGTTTCGCTTTGCAAGCACGCTCGAAACGCCTATTATTGCAAATTGATTGACATTCGACGGAGCATTATATATACGGTCGAAAAACAATAGTCCCGCAACGAGCGTCTTGCTCGTACCCATAGCGCCGCACAAGTGTATGACCGGCGCATCGTCCGCGAATATCGCTCGCATTTTGTCCGTCCATATCACTTGGTCAAATGTCATTTGTCTGCACCTTTAATAGCCGCAGCCGCTTTTTCATAGGCAATACGCACAGCATCGTCGGTTTCTACTCTAACTTGACTTGTTGGTTTCTCGCCTATTGTATCGCGTATTACCTCGAAAGCTTTAACGTTACCCGAAAGAGCCTGTTTTATAAGAGCAACGCTCGTCGCCTCACTACCTTTCAATACTTGCCCGTCAATGTCATAATCAAGGTTCAATAACTCTTGCAATATTTCCTTCAAGACTTTCTTTTCTCTTCGCAATTCTCCGTTTCGTTCGCCGCCTTTCTTTTGTATTTCTCTTTGCTCGCTCTTTGCACGCTTATTAAGCGGTATTAAATTTTGAACGTTCGCCATACTATTTACTTTTTACCTCGCTTAATTTTTATCGCAAAGTAAATCGTTACTCCTATCGAGTATGCGCCTATAAATGCGTACAATGCTATCTCCCACCATTGCATATCCTCTCCTTTTTTCCGCATAAAAAAAGCAAGGTATTTTACCTTGCTTTCAAACTAAATTACAAATTCCTTAAAAACAGTCAATAAACGTTATTCTTCTTCATCATCGTAATATGGCGTATTAAAATCCTCTTCATCGATATACACTCCGAGTATTTCGTTTTGTTTTTCCCATATATCTTCGATTGTAGCGTCGGGATTTTTTTGCAAAAACTCGTATAACTCTTTGCAATTTTCCTCAGGGTCTTCACGATCAACAATCAAAGCCAACATCATACATACATAACTGTCTTGTCTTAGCTCTTCGCTCTTTACTTTTTCTCGCAAAACTCGCGCGAGAGCTTTTTCATATTTTCCAAGTTCTCTTTCTTTCATTCAAAATCACCTCGCATAAGTTTATCAATAAGCCATTCATTCCCGACTATTTGAATTTTTTGCGTACAAATTATTTTTTTGCTACGTTTATTATACTCATATTTATAATAATAATTGCCATGCAACAAACCGCCTTGCTTTGGTATATTGTTTCCGTGCAACGTGCGTATCTCGCTACATACAGGCGCGTATTCTTTGGCAGGCAATCTAACTGTCCGCGAACGCTCCGCGCTTTTTTCTCCGTGGTCCGCATACGCTTTTTCGGGCGTGATTTTTTTTGCTTTATAAAGCGCGTTCCACGCATCGCGCGGCGTCCAATCAGGCATTATCTTAATGCCGTATTTCATACACAATCCGTATGCAAGACTTGTGCGGTTGCTCTTTCTTTCAGACATTTTTTCCTCCGAAATGAAAAAGCGCTATCTTAGTTTATCACATTCTTTCATTTGTGTCAAGGTAGCGCTTTTTTATTGTTAAAATTGCTTTTTGCAGTTTATCCGCACAACTTTGATGTTATCATAATAGCATATAAAAGGGGGACAAAGCGGGACAAGTTTATAGAATATCGGAAATCTTCTTTATTGCTTTTGATTTATAACGTTTAACTGTACGTTCTTCAAATCCTACTATTTCTCCCACTTTCCAATTAGGCTTTCCGTCTAAATAGAAAGCAAGAATTATTTCTTTTTCTATCGGTTCGAGCGTATCGATTGCGGCGGAGAGCTTATCTTCGAGTTCAAAAAACTTTTCGAGAGCAACTATGTGCTTTTCGCGCTCGGTTTCTATTTTGACGGCGAGCTCTTCCACGCGCGACCGCATAATGCCGCCCGACACGCCGCTGTTGTTGAGTGCAGAGTTTATACTTTCCGCATCGCTCTCTATGTCTGCAATCCGCGCCTTAATAGCGTTAGCTCTGCGCTTAGCCGCGCGCATATCCGAAAGTAAACTCCGTGCTTCTTCGTATGTCATAATTTTATTCTCCTATAATC
>OOIH01000265.1_pt1 | contig 23346 bp, 34 predicted proteins | sample 1691801 | NCBI WGS metagenome assembly OOIH01 (sample SAMEA1061690, study PRJEB22710) | metagenome
CTTCTTGCCTGGAAAAGCTACAGATTCAGGTCTAATTTGAAGTCGATTTCTGTGCCACAAAGGGGACAAGAGGTTAGACCGGGGACGAGTCTGATTTTCTCTTTGCACTTTGGACATTCAACCTCATAGGACAATTTTTCGGCCTCTTTTTTGACTGCATCGTTTAGAGCTTTCTCAAGAGAATTGGTAGAACTCATTCAGTTCACCCCCTTTCCCCACCTAAATTCTACCACAAGGCGGGGGGAGGCACAAGGTGTTCCTGCTATGAGCCGATTCATCGGCTTGCGGAAAAGGGGTTGGAGATAGTGGAGGGGGATGTGGGACCTGAGAAATTCCCTCTCTCCGAGACGCAGGATAGCGCATAAAGAAACCGCCCCTAGCGGGAGCGGTAAGGGGGGAGGTGATAGGGATGCTCGCAGTTGTATTCTTTGTAACTACTGTAATCTGTGGGATAGGGTGGCTTACCTACTGGGTTGGCGCTGCTGCCTTGGCAAAATATCTGATGGACAAAGGCTACAAGCCTCCATCTGATGAAGAGATGAAGGCTTGCACTATGTACGTTTGGAAGAAAATATTCCACTTGAAGTGAAACGGGCTCAGGCTAGGCCAAAGTGAGATTTAATCAAGGTTGTTACTACATTGGCGGCAACCATTGTTAGTCCTTGGAGGGAACTGGTGCCAATCTTTTTTGCTATATCCTTGGTACCTTCCCAAACCTTTGATGTCCGAACATTGGCAAGAAATTCGTGCCCACGAAAATGTAGCGACCCTACTTTCACGCTGTCAAAAAAGTACTGCACATCGCAAAGAAAGCCGGCTTCATCGCACTTTTTTACGTGATACAGTATTTCTTCTGGAGAATACTCAGCCAGATACGGAAAATCAGATGGAGCAGTTTTTTCAAACGATAAAAAGGATTGATAGGAAGAATTTTCTTCGATGGTGAGCAGAATAGCCCGGACACAATCAGGATTTAATGTCATTACCTCACCCCTTTCTCCACCAAAATTTTACCACAAGGTGGGGAGAGGGGCAAGGGGCCTAAGACGGAACACAAGTAAACCGTACCTGAAAAACAGGGGCATAGGGAGGTGCATTCCATGGCAACTGTTACTTTGGAACAAATCGAATCTCTTGAACGGGAAATGCTGAGACCCAAGGATGTGGCTCCCTTCTTGGGTGTTACGCCCTACTATATCAACATTCTGGCGCGAGATGCGCCAGAGAAGGTTCCGTTCCCGTTTTTCATGAGTGGGAATCGGGTCAAGATACCGCGGCGGCTCTTTGTGGCGGCTTTTCAAGGCAATTCGGGTGGAGAATTTCCGGTTGGGACGCCCGTTGGAGTAGACCATTGAACGTTTTTAGGGAGGCAAAGGAGAGCGACCCCGGCGAAAAGAAGCACCCTGAGGCTAGTCAAAGCCCCAAGACAGCCCACCTGATGATGGCAAGCCGGTTACTTGCCGAAACGCCCCACTGGGGCGTCGTGGGAAACCCCTGACAAGATGAGCGCACCCGTGTTATAGCCTCCTGTGAAGGATGGATGCCATGCCCGACGGACAGGAAATCGCTTGTTCGGTGCTTTGAGGGGAATCCCACTTTCCCCCAAAAATCGAAGGAAGGAGGCAGGCAATGAACCCGGAAACCCAGAAGTCCATTTTGCAAATGGCCCGCGGTGCCATCCTGGAGCGGACGGACTATGAGATGTCCCGTGTGTTGGATAACATCCTGGATGTCAACACGCATCCCACCAAGAAACGCAAGGTGACGATCACCGTGGAGCTGCAGCCGGATGACGAACGGCGGACCATCGCTGTGAGCGTCACGGCCAAGTCAACCCTGGCGCCCACCAACCCTGTGGTGACATCCCTGTATGTGGCTGACCAGGACAGCATCGTAGAAATGGTGCCCCAGGTCCCCGGACAGATGGGGATGGACGAAACGGAGCAGGAGGCACCGCCCCTGCTGAAGCTCATCAAGTAAAGGAGAGAAAACCATGTTGAAAGAATTTGTCCAGCATATCCAGGAGACCGCGAAGCCCCAGATTGTGGAGATCGGCGGCGTGACCTACATTGTGAACCAGGGCGGAAACATTAAGGAGGTTTTTCCGCGGGCTGTGCTTCCGGACACTCTGCCGCTGAACAGCCTGGATGCCTTGGTGAAGCTGGTCAAGACTGAGTTTGTCCACCGGATTCTTGGGGATAAGACAGTTTTGTACATCACCGTCCCGGATCACCTGACAGTCCGGTGCTTCGGCCATCCGGACTATGACCAGAGGGCGGTGCGGCCAGTCTACTATGAGGCCAACGCTACCGATGTTCCCGGCTGGGATGAGCGTGTGCAGCTCCCCTTCGAGGAGATGCAGATCGCCCTTCGCACCCGTTTCCAGGAGACAGCGGATACACCCTATATCCAAAAACTCCTCACCGAAATTTCTACCGGCGCGAAGATCACCTTCAATGATAACGGTGTGGCGACCACCGTCGTGACCAAGAAGGGCATTGACCTCCAAAACAACGAGACCATCAGGCCCATTATCACCCTGCGGCCCTACCGTACCTTCCAGGAGATTGACCAGCCGGAGAGCGTTTTCCTGATCCGCATCAACGAACGGGGCATCAGCTTCATCGAAGCCGACGGCGGGATGTGGAAGCTCAAGGCCAGGGAGACGATCAAGGCTTTCTTGGAGGACAAGCTGGCGAATGAAATCAACGCTGGCGCTGTGGTTGTGGCGCTCTAAGCACAGAAAAATGCCCCTCAGAGTTAGCGGCTCCGAGGGGCAGAGAAGGACGAACCAAGTCAAAAGGATATGTCCTACCCGTATATTTTACACAAGAGTGGGGCGGAAATCAAGGAGGAAATCACTGTGAAACAGATAACTTTGGAGCAGGTCCGCAAGGGCGAACGCTTTGTTTTGAACGGCGTGGCCTTTATCAAGTTGGATGAGGACCGCGAGGCATCCTTTGTGGTTTCGGAGGATGTGGTGCTCAAGGGAATTGCTTTCGACACCCAAGAGCGGGAGGATCGGAACAATTACATGTACAGCGGAATCCAGGAAGGTCTTGACGAATGGGCCTCTGAGCATGAGGAAATTTACGAGGCGGCACTGGAACGGCCCATCGATCTGCTGTCTATGGACGGGATGACCGACTATGGGAAGCCAGAGGTTTCGGTACGAATGCTCACGGTGGATGAGTATCGAAAGTACCGGGCCCTTATCCCCCTGACCGATGAGGTGTATTGGCTGGCGACGGCGTATTCCACGCCATCCTCTCCGTACTCCGACGCGTATTACGCCTATTACGTGAGTACTTCGGGGGCGCTCAACTACTCCACCGCGTGTACGACCCTAACTTCGCGGCGCGCCCCGCTTTTTATCTTAAATCTTCTATCTTTGTATCGGTTGATGACGACGAAAAGGGTGGCCTGGAAACCTACGATATGACAGAGTTGCTGCAAGAGATCGCGCGGCGGGTAGGGGAGAAATGAAATATACCTACTATACCCCATACGATGTTCCAAGCGTCGTGCAGGGGCATAGGCCATGGAGTGGGCTTCCCCCGGCGAACCAGAAGGACAAGCCCAGAGAAAAGGAATATTCCAAAGGTGATAAACCGGAGGAAATAGAGGACTGCTTGTGGTGTTGGCTCCCGGAGTGCAAGAACTGCCTGGCCGGGAAGAAACGGGCCGCACGCCCTTCAGGTCAGATCCCCGCGCAGTTCCAAGCTGATGTTTTGGGCGGTATGAAGGTAACGCAACTGGCCCGGAAATATAAGGTCGGAAAAGCCACTATATCCCGATGGAAGCGGCAGCTTGGACTGTCCAGGGAACAGGCGGACGGGGCATCCCTTCCCTCAAAACCTTAGAAATGAAAGGAGAAACCTCAATGGAAAAAGAAACGAGGAATAAGGCGCAAAACATTTGCCCCTTACTGTCTATGGGTGGGCACGAGACGAAATGCCTGAAAGGCCGCTGCGCCTGGTGGGATAAGACGGCCAAGAGCGAAGCCAACCCGGCCAGGCTCTGCGCGGTGTTTTTGGGAGCGCAGGCTATGGCTACCAGCCATGGGGAAGTGCTTCCGGGCTTTGTGGAAGAGCACTCAGACGATGCCTTTGATCGCTGTAGTGATGCCTAAACGTCAGCTTTTGCGTACCCACTACCTTGACCGGGAGAGTTGGCTTGCCGGGAGAGGGAAGGGGATTGGCGCGTCGGAGGCCGCCGCGATTCTGGGTGTGTCACCCTGGATGAACAGCATGAAATTATGGCGGCTGAAAACAGGCCTGGAAGAGCGGCAGGACTTATCCCGCAATACTGCGGTGCAGCAGGGGAACCGCCTGGAAGGTGCCCTGAGAGGTATGTATCAGGCTTTGTACCCAGAGTACCAGGTAGAGTACCACCCCTTTGACACCTTGGCTCAACAGGACAAGCCCTGGCTGTTTGCGACCTTGGATGGAGAGCTGATCCGCCAGGACAAGGAGCGGGGCATCTTGGAAATCAAGACGGCCACACCCAACAGCGCTGCTGTCTGGGAGAAATGGCGTGATGCCGTTCCGGAGCATTATTACATCCAAATCCTTCATCAACTCTTGGCGACGGGATATCGCTTCGCCGTCCTCTTCGCGGCCCTTTTTGACCGAAACGGAGGGGTCAGTTTGCGGACCTATGCTTTTGAGCGGGAAGAGTGCCAGGAGGACATGGCCTATTTGGCGGAGAAAGAGCTGGAATTTTGGAAGCATGTGGAGGCGGGGACCCTGCCTCCGATGGTGCTGACGCTTTGAAAAAGGAGAGACACAATGTATAAAATTTTGATTATTGACGAGAAGTCGGGCAAGGTTGTCCTTGACACCAAGACAAAGAGCGTCCTGCTCAGCGCCCTGGATGAAACCGGCGAGGGAGTGAAGAGCTTTTCCGCGAATGATGCCAAGGTTCAGGAGGTTGCTATGGTCCTGGCTGGTGCGAACGCTACCGTTAAAAGCGTTATGAGAGACCATCCCCACCTCCACGAATTGACCAGGTTCTTTTCGATGATCCAGAGTACCGAGGAGGTTATGAAGGGCCATGGCTGAAATCAAATTCGAGCTAAAAACTGATCTGGCCCCGATCCAGGGAACGGTGCTGGAAGCTAACTTTGAAGAGTGTAAGGCGGCACTCCAAGAGCGGATGGAGCCCTATGCTACCCTGGTGGTGACAGAGGACGGGATCAAAAGCGCCAAGGGAGACTTGGCGGAAATCCGCAAGATCAGAGGGAACATCGACGATGCTCGAAAGACGGTCAAGAAGATTTATTCTGCTCCCTTGGCGGAGTTTGAGGGGAAGTGCAAGGAACTCACCGGCCTGTGCGATGCGGCCATTGACAACCTGGATGGGCAGGTCAAGGCATTCCAGGCCCAACAGCAGCAGGAGAAAATTGAACATATTCGCGCTTACTTCAACAGTCGTGTAGGCGAAATGGTCACGTTTCTGCGCTGGGAGGACGTATACAACGAGCGGTGGAAAAATGCCACTTACAAGATTGAGACGGCCACAGAAGAAATCGACGCAGCGCTGGAAAAGTGCAAGGCGGATGTGGGAAGCCTTTTGTCCCTGTACAGCCCATACGAGGGGGCACTGTTTGATCACTATCGCCAGACCCATGACCTTGGCGCCTGTCTCCAAAAGGCGCAGGAGCTCCAGGAGATGGAGGAACGCGCCCAGCAGGAGCGCAAGGCGCGGGAGGCGGCGAAGCAGAGAGTGGCCACCCCCGCAGCCCCCCAGGCGGCCCGCCGCGTTGCGAAAAGCTATCAACCTGCCAGTGAGGGGACAAGTCCACCGCCGGCAGAGCCCAAGGTCTACGTGATTGATTTTCGTGTCTACATTACGGAGAACTACTTGGATGAGCTGAAACAGTTTTTCCAGGAACGAGGAATCCGCTACGAAAAAGTCCCGGATCGGGCGTGAGAGAAAGGAGGGGAGTCTATGGGAATCAGCGTAAATGACTTACCGCCCTGGGCCCAGGCGCAAATCGCCCGGAAGGTGCTGGAGGAAAACCGGCACCGGAAGGACGGGGAGAGCCGAGGGGAAACCTTGCAGGAAAAGACCAAGCTGCCCGCAGCCCAGGGACAAGCTCCCCTCCCACTCCGCTATGTTATCCGGGGGGAACCCAGGACCAAGAAGAACCACCAGGAGATTGCCGGGAGCGGGAAGCGTTGCCCCACTTGCGGGAAGTTTGAACGGCAGTGGGTCCGGCAGGGCAGGGCGCACCAGGCGTATCGAAACCTGGCATTGCCGCAGCTCGTTCCATGCCCCCGGAGGCCCGTTGACCAGCCGGTCCATATCAAATGCCTTTTCTATATGGCCACTCGCCGGCGGGTGGATGGTCTGAACCTGGAGGAGGCGGTGGACGATCTGCTGGTGGAGGCGGGTATCCTGGCCGATGACAACAGCCGGATCGTGATCTCTCATGATGGGAGCCGGGTTCTTTATGACAAGGATAATCCCAGGACGGAGATCACCATATCGACAGCAATCGAATAGGAGGATGTGTATGTATCGCAATGTGCAACGTCTCATGGACGACCTGGATCAAGACCTTTTTGTGCGGCAGCTCCCCACTTGGAAGACGGAGAGAAAGCTGCGCGAGAGCAGGAGGCCCCAGGCTGAGGTGATCAGATTTTCTTCCCCCGCTGCATCGGAATCCTATGAAGAGGACGAGCGCTGGGAAAAAGAGGGCGAGATGGAAGTTGCGTCTATGGTGCAGAGAGTGGTTTTGGCCACTTTGTTCGTGGGGCTGGCGATTTTCCTTCTTGCCCTAGGGACATGACATTCTGCGCCGGTCCGCGCCCGGAGGGGCGGCCCAGTGTGGAGCCAGGAGCCCCTGTTTACAGGGTGTGCCGGGATTGCGGCAGGCGCTGGAACGTCTCCTGCAAAGAGTCATGGGGCAAAGTTTACCTTTGCCGTCCCTGTGAAGTGCGGCGGGAGATCAAGACTGGGAAACGGAGAAGGAATAGAGACTGGAGCTGAGAGGAATGGATCTATCGCTCTATCATCAAATGGCCAGCGCTGTTGCCCCGTGGTTTTCTCCTGATGCGGGGCCACCAGAGTACCTGTCCAACGTCCATAGGGAGGGGGAGCCTCAGGAAGAAATCGACCGGTGCTTAAACTGCAAAAATCCGGACTGCCTCTATAGTGACTGGCGAGGCGATTGCCCGGATATGAGTGAACAGCTATTTCTGGCCGATTTTTTCTCGCTCCAGGAATCGGAATAGGAGGCCACATGGAAATCCATAAACAGAACAACGGAAAACTGACGGAGGCGGATGCCGTGACTGTGGCGGGAATCTTGCTACGAGCGGGATATACCGTTTCTGTGGACTATGACAAGACGAAAAAACAGTGGGTGGTGCGGACTGCCCAGGAGCCCGATGGGCAGGAAGGAGCGATTGTATGAAAGCGACCAACAGCCTGACGAAATCGAAGCAGGATAAAATGACATTTTCTGCGGCCATTACTACGGACGCAATGCAGAAGATGATCCTGAAGGCCATGCCGAACGCAAAAGCGGCGGCGCGGTTGACGTCCACCTTGATCTCCGCAGTTTCCACTTCGGAGGATTTGCAGGAATGCAAGGCGGAGACCATCGTAGCGGCGGCCCTGCGGGGCGAGGGGATGGGCCTGATCTATGGCCACGGATACTACATCGTCCCCTATAAGCCCACGGCGCAGTTTGTACTTGGCTATAAGGGCTACATACAGTTGGCAATCTCCACGGGCTTTTATGCGGACATTGACTGTGTGGAGATTCGGCAAGGGGAGTTGAAGGGGCGCGATCCCCGCACCGGGCGGCGCACCATTGATCTGGCAACCTATGAAACGGATGAGGAACGCCTGGAGCAGCCCATCATCGGATATTATGCCTACTATGAGCTGAAGGATGGCACATTCCGCTATGAGTATTGGCCCCTGGAGAAGCTGCTCCAACATGCAGACCGGTACGCCCCGGCATTTAAGATGGAAAAATTCCGCGCCTTGCAGGCCGGGGAGCTGGAGCCCAAGGAGGTAGAAAAACTGCTGAAGGGCAGCCCCTGGTATGACGAGGGAGCCGGGCAGGAGCGGATGTGCAAAAAGACTGTCCTGCGCCGGCTTCTTACGTCGGGCTATGCGCCGCTTTCCAATGAAGTGCAGGCGATTTTCAAGGGGGACCAATATGAAGAAGTGCTTCCCGAAGGAAGCCCGGCCTTGCCCATTGTGACGTCCCAGGTCTTGGAGGCTGGGCAGGAGGAAGCGGAGCCTACCGTGGAGGGCCGTGACACCGGGGAAGATGTACCGCAGCCCGCAGAGGGAGCGGGCGACCCTGTGGCAAACTTCTTTGATGCGTGAGCCATGGGAAGGATTGCAACAAAAAATCTTGACGGCCCAGACGGAAGCTATTACGTCATGATTTGGGGAACTGTTTCGCGGGATGCGAAACTGGAGTTTACCAAGACGAAAAACATCCCGAAGGTGACGTTCGGGGTGGCGTATGCCCGAAAGACCTTTATGAACTGCCTGACCTTGGGCGACGGCGACGAGACGGCGGTTGCGGCCCGGCTGGAAAAGGGGGACAAGGTCCTGTGCGCCGGGGTGTGGTCCTCCAGGGAGTACACCACCCAGGAGGGGGAGAAAAAGACGTGGAGCGAACTGCGCGTCGATATGGTCATTCCCCAAGCGGCCTTTTCGGGAGAGACAGAGGAAGGTCCCCAAGGGGAAGAAGAAGCGCCGGAAGAAACCGGGGACTATGAACTTTCGATTTGATAGGGAGACTGGGGGATTTGAAGTTGGACCACTTTCGACTTTATCACAAATACCGGCGGCAAATCACCAAGCTCACCGAGGATGAGGCGGGACGGCTGCTCTTTGCCCTGATGGCGTATAGCGAGACAGGGGAGGCACCGGAGCTCTCCGGCCGGGAAGAGATCGTGTTTGATTTTATCGCCGTCGAGATCGAGCGAGAGCAAACGGCGTATGACAAGCTCTGTGAGAAAAGGTCCCAGGCAGGGAAGCAGGGCGGACGGCCCCGGAAGAACCGAGCGGTTGAGGCGGAAGCAACAGAGGAAGCATTTGCTTCTTCCGAAAAGCAGGAAAAAGGAAAAAAACCTAATGCTTTTTCGGAAAAGCAAGAGGAAGCAAAAAAACCTAGTGCTTTTTTAGAAAACCAAATGGAACCCCAAAAAGCAAATGGTTTTTTTGGTCCCCCCCCTTTCTCCCCCTCTTCCCCTCCCGCCCCTTCCTCTTCCCCCCCGGACCCCCCTATCTCTAACCCTACTCTCCCTAACCCCCCTATAATCCCCCCTTCCCCATGCACCACCACCGGCGCGGGCACGCGCGAGGACGGCCAGGGGCTGGGGCGGGTCATGGACGCTTACATGGACCGGATATACCCGACTCCCTCCCCCACGAGCATGGAGCTCCTGGCGGGGTATGTCAAGACCCTGGGGGAGGCGGTATGCCTCCGGGCTATCGACCGAGCTGTTGACGCTGGGGGAGAGAAGCGGAACTGGAATTACATCCACGGCATATTGCGCAGTCTTGAAGCGCAAGGAGTCAAGTGCTTGGGAGACTGGGAAGAATTGGACGAAAAGCACAAGAGCACACAGCGCCAGGCAAAAGGAGCGGGTGGGCCTGTGGAGGGGTCTGCGGTCAACCCGGATGACGTGGAGCGCATGATCCAGGCGGCGCAGTGGGCAGAGAAAGTCAGGGGGAAGGATGGATAGGATTTTGTGTGGAAAGGGGAAAACCATGAGCCCTTATCTTGAGTTTTTGAAGCGCAAAGTTTGCGTGGCACCGGATTCCGGTTTTTCGCTTGACCCGGAGGATCTGTCCCCGGCTCTGAAGCCACACCAACGGGCGGCAGTGGCCTGGGCACTGAAGGGTGGCCGACGGGCGCTGTTTGAATCCTTCGGTTTGGGCAAGACGGTCCAGCAGTTGGAGTGGTGCCGTCAGGTGGTCCGGCATGAGGGCGGAAAGGCCCTGGTCGTACTCCCGCTAGGCGTGCGCCAGGAATTTCGACGGGATGCGGTGGAGCTCTTGGGTATGGAGGCGCCGGCGTATGTACGGACTATGGACGAGGTAGAAGCGACCGCTGGCGGTATCCTGCTGACCAACTATGAACGGGTCCGGGACGGCGACATCGACCCCGCACGATTTACCGCCGTCAGCCTGGATGAGGCGTCGGTGTTGCGGAGCTTTGGCAGCAAGACCTACCAAACGTTTCTGGGCAAGTTCCAGGGGGTGCGGTATAAGCTGGTGAACACGGCTACTCCGTCCCCCAACAAGTACAAGGAGCTGATCCATTACGCCGGATACCTGGAAGTGATGGACACCGGGCAGGCCCTGACCCGCTTTTTCCAGCGGGACAGCACCAAGGCCAACAACCTGATCTTATATCCCCACAAAGAGGATGAATTTTGGCTGTGGGTATCCTCCTGGGCACTGGTGCTGACCCGGCCATCTGACCTTGGGTTTGATGATGAGGGGTATGCCTTGCCACCGCTGACAGTGCGACGGCACGTCGTCCGGGAAGAGTACGGCCATGCTTGCGACCGGAATGGGCAAATGAAGCTGATGAACGACACGGCTGTTTCTCTGTCCGATGCGGCCAGGGAGAAGCGGGAGAGCATTGGACTTCGGGTGGCGAAGGCAAAGGAGATCGTCGAGAGAGACCCAGACGCTCATTTCCTCCTGTGGCATGACCTGGAGGCGGAGCGGCACGCCATCAAGGAGGCGTTCCCAGAGGCGGTGGATATCTACGGGGCCATGGATTACGACGAGCGGGAGCGCCGGGTGGTGGACTTCTCCGAGGGCCGGACCCGACTGTTTGCCACGAAGAAAAGCCTCAGTGGGTCTGGCTGCAACTTCCAGCGCCATTGCCACCGGGCGATTTTCCTGGGAATCGACTATGAGTTCAACGATTTCATCCAGGCGATCCACCGCGTTTACCGCTTTCTTCAGACGGAGCCGGTGGTGATTGACATCATCTGCACCGAAGCGGAGGACCCGATCTATCGTAGCTTAATGGCGAAGTGGGAACAGCATAACCATCTCCAAGGGAAAATGCGGGAGATCGTAAAAAAATACGGCCTGAACCAGTCCGCAGCGGAGCTGGTTATGGCTAGGAGCATAGGAGTGAAGCGTGTGGAAGTCAAGGGTGAGGGTTGGACCGCAGTGAACAACGACTGTGTGGAAGAGACGGCGAAGCTGGCGGAAAACAGTGTGGACCTGATCGTTACCTCTATCCCGTTTTCCAACCACTATGAATATACGCCATCCTACAATGATTTCGGTCATAACGAGGACACGGAGCGGTTTTTTGACCAAATGGGCTATCTGACACCGAACTTATTGCGGATATTGAAGCCTGGCCGGGTGTTTGCCTGCCATGTGAAAGATCGCGTTCTGTTCGGCAATGCCACAGGGATGGGGATGCCAACCATGGAACCTTTTCACGCCCTTTGCATTGAGCACTATATGAACCATGGATTTGCCTATTTCGGAATGATTACCGTGGTTACAGATGTGGTCCGGGAGAACAACCAGACCTACCGACTGGGGTGGACAGAGCAATGCAAGGACGGCAGTAAGATGGGCGTTGGCTGCCCGGAATATATTTTACTGTTCCGAAAGCTCCCTACCAACCGTACTAAGGCCTACGCTGATGAGCCTGTGCGCAAGACGAAAGATGAGTACCCACGAGCCCAGTGGCAGTTGGACGCACATGGTTATTGGCGTAGCAGCGGGGACCGTCTGCTGTCTAAGGCGGAGTTGGAGCGTGTCCCGGTGGAAAAGCTCCAGGCGGCCTATCGTAAATATAGCCGGGGAACGGTGTATAGCTACGAGGAACACCTGGACATAGCCAAAAAGTTGGATGAGGATGGGCATTTGCCGGCGACGTTTATGGTCGTGGCACCGGGCTCTTGGACGGATCAGGTCTGGGACGATATCAACCGGATGCGAACCTTGAACACTGCCCAGAGCCAGCGGCGTCAGGCGCTCCATGTATGCCCGCTTCAGTTGGATGTTGTAGACCGTCTGATCAACCGCTATAGCAATCCAGGGGAGCTGGTCTTGGACCCCTTCGGCGGCCTGGGAACTGTGGCGTTGGAGGCAGTCAAGGCTGGCCGGAGGGGATACACCATTGAACTGAACAACGATTATTTCCGGGATGCTGTGGGCTACCTGAAAGAGCAGGATGAGAAGGAGGAGACGATTTCTCTGTTTGATTTGATGGGAGAAGCGAAGTAGATGAGAGAATACCATGAATACAACAAAAATTGAGTGGTGCGACAGCACGTGGAATCCCGTGACCGGTTGCTTGCATGGATGCTTCTATTGCTATGCCCGGAAGATTGCCAAGCGATTTGGGACGCTATCTAGCGGCCCCCAGCCGGAGGATGAAGGCTTGTCATTTTTACCCGATGAGCCAGAGAGGTTTTGGGAACTGGATGCGCCAGTGCGGAATGAGGCTGGAAAAATCGAGCCCTTTCCCTGCGATTTCTATCCCACCCTCCACCGTTACCGGCTGGATGAACCGGCACGGCACAGGAAGCCCCAAAACATCTTTGTTTGCTCTATGGCAGATCTGTTTGGTGAGTGGGTGCCGGAGGAGTGGATCGAGGAGGTAATGAACGCCTGCCTGCTGTCCCCGCAGCATCGCTACCTGTTTCTGACCAAGAATCCGGGCCGGTACATGAAGCTGGCGGAGGCCGGGAAGCTACCGGAGAGGGATAACTTTTGGTACGGCTCATCTACGCCGACCCCGGACACGCCGTTCTGGTGGAGTGACCACCAAAACACGTTTGTCAGCATTGAGCCTATGTTGGAAGCGTTCCCGACGGAAGGGGACTGCTCGGTCAAGAAGGTGGGCTGGGTCATCATAGGCGCCATGACCGGGCCGGGCAGCAAAACGCACCAGCCGAAGAAGGAATGGATGGAGTCGCTGGTCGAAGATGCTATGGCATCCGTGGTGCCGGTCTTTATGAAGGACAGTATGAAAGCTGTCTGGGGCTCTGAGCTGATTCGAGAGTATCCAACTGGGATGCTTTGGACGGGTGGAACGGATGAAACATCTCGGTGACATCACCAAAATGATGGGGGCCGAATTAGCCCTTGTGGACGTGATCATCGGCGGGAGCCCCTGCCAGGACCTGAGCATTGCCGGGAAACGAGCTGGACTAGACGGGGAGCGTAGCGGTCTTTTCATGGAACAGATTCGAGTGATAAAGGAGGTTCGGGATGCAGAGAAACGGCGTGGGAGAGCAGGTCAGTCTATTCGCCCCAGATTCATGCTTTGGGAAAATGTGGTCGGAGCACTCTCATCCAACCAAGGGGAAGATTTCAGGATTGTCCTGGAAGAGACAGCGAGGGTCGCGGCCCCGGATGCCGCTATTCCTGGACCTCCGGGTGGAAAGTGGCGGACAAGCGGGTGCATTCTGGGAGACGGATGGAGCATCGCTTGGCGCATACTCGACGCACAGTTTTGGGGAGTGCCCCAGCGTCGCCGTAGAATCGCGCTTGTCGCAGATTTTGGAGGACACGCCGCACCCGAAATACTATTTGTCCGCGAAAGCGTGTGCGGGTATCCTGCGCAGGGCGGAGAAGAGAGGGAAACCACTACCTCCGAAGCTGAAGGAGGCATTGGAGCGCCAGTCACACTGCGGGTGCGCCAAGGATGTGCGGGGGGGGGGTAAAGGACCTCTGATACAAACGGACCTTTCAGGAACGCTGGGATGCCGCAACGACCAAACCCTGATAGATTTTGATTATCCATCCGTCGCAAGAAGTCTCACAGCCCGCTACGATGGGAGCCCTTGTGTCGATAGAGGGCCCAATGTTGTAGTAGCTGGGTTCAAGCCACACGCCGGGGCGGGTGCGGGTAGTATTGGGTATTCAAAAGAATTGGCACCGACGATTGATACCGGAAAACCCATGGCGGTCTATGACGCCAGGGGGAACGGGGACGGGAAAATCGCCTGTACGCTGACAGGAGACCACCAGAGCCGGGTAACGGATTACACAGCTATTGCGGTGGCGACCGGCCAGGCAAGGGCAGAAATCATGCAGGATGGTTGCCCTACGTTGAATTGTCACCATGAACAGCCGATTATAGCGCACACGTTAAGGGCACAGGGGAATGACCCGCATAGAGCGGATGCGTCAACATACCCGATAGCGAACGGAATCGTGCGCCGCCTCACTCCCTTGGAATGCGAACGTCTCCAAGGATACCCGGACGGATGGACCGACATAGGGCCATGGACGGACAGCGCCGGGAAGCTACACAAGGAGAGCAGTGATGCCGCCCGCTATAAGGCTCTGGGCAATTCTATAGCACTTCCGCCTTGGAAATGGGTGTTGAAACGCCTGTGTGCTTGCTATGAGCGTGATGCCACCATGGGAAGCCTCTTTGATGGGATAGGCGGGTTTCCATTGCTGTGGGAGCGATTGAACGGCCCTGGGACGTGTCTGTGGGCCAGTGAGATTGAAGAATTTTGCATTGCAGTAACGAAAAAGAGGATTGGGGAGTGAAGTGATGGCTAAGAGGAAAAAGGTCAATCCCCGCCGGTGCCCCGCTACCATTGCGGACGTGAAGAAAGCTCAGGAGCGGGCCCAGAGCTTCGCGCTGGATGCCGCATGGGCCATTTTCTTTACGGCCCTTCGAGATAAGGAGGGGTTTGGAGAAAAGCGGCTGCGGCGGGTGTGGGATGAGGTGAACGCGATTTCGGATAGCATCCGAAGGGAATATATCACTGTGGCAGACCTCCAACAGGCGCTCAAAGAGGAAGCGGGGATTGTGTTTGGGGGTAGGTTATGAAACTGTATGACAACGACGCCTATCGGGATGAGTTCATGGAGGGTGTTTACTCCCTCCTAAACGATGACCCGACGTGGAATCGCGCAAACGCTATCATTGACCTGTTTGATTCTGCGCCGGCGGTGGAAGCAATCCCCGTTTCAGAAAACGCCCCCCTCACCCTTGACGAGCTGCGGGAGATGGACGGGGAGTGAACCTGCGCCATGAATATGTCGAATGTACTGTCAATGCACACGGGCTTTGGCGTCCGTTAGAGGACCGATACTACCGGCGCAGGACAGAAGAGGAAAAGCTATGAAAAAAGACCTTGATACGATGATGGAGAAGATCACACAATACGACCGCCAGTGCGATGTGTGCAAATTCGCCGCAGAATGTTCCGGTTTCATTCCTGGACCGAATGGCCCAATCTATCCTCCGTGTGCAGAGGGAGAGCCGGAAAACTGGATTGATGAACAATCCCTTCAAACAACCTACGAGGAGATAGCGGAGGAAGAGAATGAAAGTATATGCTGACTACGCTGCAACAGCGCCCCTTCGACCCTGCGCCAGAGAGGCGATGCTGGAAGCGTTGGAGAACTTCGGGAACCCCTCCAGCCTCCATGCGGAGGGCAGGCGGGCAGCGGAGCTACTGAACGCAGCCAGGCGGGAAATGGCAGAGCTACTGAACTGCTGGCCGGAAGAAATCTTTTTTACCTCTGGCGGTACGGAGGCGAACAACTGGGCGCTGGGCGCCGCCGGAGGATGGAAAACTCTCACGTCGGCCATGGAACACCATGCGGTTCTGGAACCACTGTCCAGTTTCTTGGAAATTGGATGGGCTAAGCTGGTCTATCCCAATGCGGAAGGTGTGATTGATCCAACGGAAGTGGCCAAGTTGGTTAATTTTGAAACCCATCTGGTCACGATTATGGCTGCCAACAATGAAATCGGGACGATACAACCCATACAGGAGATCGTGAAAGCGGTGCGCAGGCGAGGAAATGTCATCTTCCACACGGATGCCGTCCAGGCTTTGGGCCACATTCCTGTTGATGTACAGAGTATGGGAGTGGACCTGCTTTCCCTCTCCGCCCACAAGTTCGGAGGGCCTAAAGGTGTAGGTGCCCTGTACTGCCGCAAAGGAATCAAGCCCCCCGCCCTCCTTCTGGGCGGCGGGCAGGAGGGGGGCCGAAGGTCTGGGACAGAGAATGTGGCGGGCATTGTTGGGATGTGTGTGGCGCTGCGGGAGGCCCAGGAGAATCTGCGACAAGAAATGGCCTACCTGGAACTGCTTCGGGATCGACTGGTGGGAAAGATACAAGAGATACCAGGTGCAAGAATCAATGGAAGCCTGCAAAATCGCCTGCCTGGAAATCTCAACTGTAGTTTCTCTGGTGTGGAAGGGGAGGCCCTGGTTTTGATGCTGGACCAGGCGGGCATCTGTGTTTCTGCGGGTTCTGCTTGTACATCGGGAAGCCGGGAGCCAAGCCATGTTATCCGCGCCATAGGACGCAGCGTCAAAGAAGCCCATGAGACGATTCGGATTTCCTTAGGGTATCAAAACACCGTGACCGAAGTGGAGTATATTGCACAGATACTTGAGATGATTGTGGGCCAATATCAAAAGTAGACCACTTGCGCCCCCGGATAAGATAGAGGCAGAACAGGGAAAGGAGCGTGTGTTATGATGAAATGCACAATTACCAATAAATGGAAACGGGGGGGGGGCGGCTAGTTCCCTAACCGTCAAACTGCACAAGGGGGTGTGGGTATGCCGCTGAGCGGAAGCACCTACATTGCCCCCACGTGGAGGAACGGCGGCCCGCCTGCCTTGGACGCAGCGGAGCTACAAGCGATATCGGACAGCATCGTGAGGAACCAGGGAGAGAATGCTGACCAGGATACGTTGATTGCCGCCTTGCAGACGGCGGTAGGAGGTAAGGCGAGGATTGAGGTTGGCAGCTACGTTGGGACGGGCACCTACGGGGCGGACAATCCGTGTAGTATTACGTGCAGTTTTCCACCGAAAATTATATGGATTTATGCTAAGGGCAGTACTATGATTCCTGCATTTGATGTTGCAACTGGTTATTTTAGCAGGACAATAGTTGATTTTAGCAGCCTAAGTGAAACTTACACGTCTGGGAGAGGCTTTTTCCTTGGTGACAATAAAGTGGGCGCTGGTTATGGCTATGCTAAAAAGTCAAATGGTGGGAAAACTATAGAATGGTATAGCAACTACAAAAGCAATTATCCTGGGTCTGATGTTTCATATCAACTTAATGATAAAAATAGTATTTTTGATTGGATTGCTTTCGGTTAACTCTGTGCTGTGTGCGCGGGAATAAGGAAATCCGGCAAAAACCTTGACAACCCACCACTTTCGTTTCATAATAAACTAAATTGAATACGGAACCCCGCCGCAAAGGGGCGGCGGGAAGGGTCAAAGGGACCATGCAGGCAAGCTGTTTGCCTGTGTGGTCCCTTTTTGCTTTTTTGAACTGCAAAGAGAGGGGAGGTGAGCATGGTGAGTGTTTTGGAAAGCTACGGCTTTGAACGTTGGCCTGCGTTACAGGAAAGCGCCCGGAAGGTGACGGACAGTATGCAGCGGGCGATGCGTTTCATGGATAGCTGCAAGGAGGTTATCTTGATCGTTGAGGGGATGCCTATGACGGCCCAGAGAATCCACCGGCAGGCCCATACGTATGGGGAGCTATGGGACAGCTTCGGGGACATCCTGCACCAGCGGCATTTGATCCAGGTGTTTCCGGCTACGCCAGAACTGGATGAAGAGCCGGACCTGACGCGGGCCTTTGAGATCATCTTGGGTTGCATGGAAAGCATCCTCACCGCCTTGGGAGACTTTATCCTGGCAGCAGACAGGGCGAAACTGTACCCTCTGGGCCGGGCGGCGGAGAACCTGCAAACCCAGGTGAGCGGGGATATGACGCGCTGGCTGGAGGCCGCCAAGATGTGGGATGAGGCCGGCGGTGACAAGTTGTCCTATGAGAAGTGGATTATGGAGTTTTTTGCGGGAGAGGAGGGATAGCCCTTGAAGGGGATCAAGACCAAAGGAGGGACCGGGCGTCAGCGGGCTTTTGCGGGAGAACTGCGGGTCCTACGCCAACAGAACCCTTTCCTATACGACGTAGAGCTGTGGATGCTCAACGAGAAGCTGACCCACAACAACTGGCGTTTCATCAACCTAGAAGAACACCGGGCGCTCTTTGCGGGAACCCCTATTCTTATCGCCTATATCAATCAGGGGGCAGGAATCGGGGACGGACACAACTTCAAGGTTCGCCGGGACCCAAAGACTGGCCGGGAAAGGCCCTCTTTCACGGACGCCGACGCGGAGCGGATCATCGGTTCCCTGTCGGACGACCCGGAAGATATCCGCCTGGAAGAACGGGATGGCGTGACCTGGATCGTGGGCAAGGGGAGCTTGTGGAAATGGTACGCCCCGGAGGTAGTGGATAAGATCGCGTCGGACGCTGTCCAGGGACGGAATATGTCCGTGAGTATTGAGGCGCTGATTGATTCGTTCCACATGGAGGGAGATGTGGAGATCGAAGAGCGATACACCCCCTTGGGCACCACCATCTTAGGGGACCATGTAGCCCCCGCAGTGGACGGGGCGCGGGTAGTGGCTATGGCAGGCGGCTTTGAGGCGATGAAACTTAGGGCTGCATCCTATCGAGAGGGGACGCAGGGAACAAAAAAAGGAGGGAGCATGACCATGAACAAGAAAAGCGCGGAGCGTTTGGCACCGAAGTTTCCGGGATACAAAATCATCGGACTTTCCGCAGATGAGAAGCAAGTAGCCCTGGCGGACCAGGCGGGGAACACCTTTTCCTACACTTTCGGTGAGGACGACCAGGGGGAAGTGATCCTGGCAAAGGTCAAGCCGGTCAATCTGAGCGCGAAGGTGTGCGCCGTCGGAGAAGAGGACGGCCTTGCCGTAGATGTGGATGAAATCCTGGACTATGTGACTAATGGGGTGCGGGACCAGGGCACCACCATCCAGAACCTGAACGGACAGTTGGAACAGGCGAAGGAGATGATCCGCTCCCTGGAAGAGGCCGAGCACAAGCGGCGGGTCCAGAGCGTGAAGGATATGCTGAAGCGCACGCTGGAGGAAATCCAGACCGCTGAAGGGGACGACACGGCGGAGCTGGCAGAGGAAGTGAAAAAGTTGGAGGACAAGGCCGAGGAATACGCCCAGGCAGAGACCAAGGAAGGGGCATTCTGCGGCGCGGAGCAGGCCCGCAAGGACTTGATGGCCCTGCACGGGGAGCGGCGTTGCGCCCAGGCCAGGAAACAGGCAGAGGCAAAGCGGGGCACGTTCCTCTGGGACGAACCGCAAAAAAAGCAGACCGGCGCAGACGACGGCGGCATCGAAGGGCTGCTTTCCAGCTTGGGTTTTTGAGAAGAAGGAGGGAACGTAGATGGCTTATATTGAAAAGACGGCCTTTGAGGCCAGGATTACCAACAATGAGTTCAACGAACTGGTCAATGTGACAGGCCGGTTTCAGACAGACGGTGCGGACGACGTATGCCCGGCTGGCTTCCTGTGCGTCAGAGGGGAGCAGTTGCCCTGTGCGGGATTCACGGGCATCAAGAATGAAAACGCCTGGTATATGAATGCCGCTGCCGCGAGTGTGACGGCGGATGACGTGATTTATGCCAGCAACACTTACGATGTCAATTTGCTTCAGGACCCGGCGACGGGGAATGCCTACGCAGTTGGCCTCAACACCTTGGGGCTGCCCATCCCCAAGGGGCGGGACGGGACCTTTACCCAGATCGTCTTTGACAACGTGCATGTCTATCGCTTTGGTGAGGGCAACGCCAACGCGGCGGTGGGGGAGAACAAGTTTTTCACCATTGCCGGCGGTCTGCTGGTCCCGACGGCGGCAGCGCCCACCAAGGCGGGGACGGTCTATTTTGCGTTGCGGGGTACCGGGAACTTCACGGAGGGGACCAGGGGCAGCTTTGGTTACATCGACGTGGTGGCCTGCAAGGTGATCGCTGGTGCTACGACCGGCGGTTGATTAGAGAGGAGGAACGAAAGATGGCAAAGATTTCTTTGAATAGTGTGCCCATGAGCACCTTTCGCGTGAGCCAGGAGGAGGTGGAGGGCAAGGATGCGCAGCGCGCGTATCTCGTTGGCCGGGGCCGGGTGCTCTACTACGCCCATGCCAGGAAGGGGAAGAACCTCTTGAATCAGGCGATGCACCGGGCGGAGGGTGAGGCGGGCCCTCAGGTAAACGCGGTGCGCTACAGTGAGCTCAACGAAGAGTTCCGTCAGAAGCATCTTCTGTATGCGGCCAAGCGGGTGTGTGAATTTACCGGGAGCATCCCCCCGGCGGACTTTGATGGTTTTCGGAAAATGGCCCAGAACTTCTATGGGAACGCCCACTTCTATGCGGTGCTCCAGGGCCTCTATACGGAGATCATCACCCCCATCCTGCCGGCGGTCTACTCCGAGGCGGTGAGCGCCTTTGCCGAGGTGGTGGAGGTAGGGTTTGGGGAGACCTATTCCCTGGCTGTGGGTTCCAACGATATCCCCATTTTCCAGGATTCCAGTTGGGGTGCATCCCGGAGTGTGCCCCGGAACCGCTTCTACGATGCCACCTATACCCTGAACCCCACGCCTAAGAGCGCCTGGGTGACGGCGAAGTGGACCCAGCTGGTGGGCAACGGCATGGACTTTGGACGCTTTTTCGCCAACATTGCCGCAGGTCTGTACGCTAAGACCATGGGGATGTGGAGCCAGGCCCTGACCACTGCTGCCGCCAACACTGGGCTGATTCCCGCCGCGCTGAACTATACCTTTAACAACCCGAACTGGGTGGCGGCGGCCAATAAGGTGGCGGCGCTGAACCATACCACTGTAAGCAATCTGATTGCTGTGGGCGGTATGGTGCCTTTGAGCAAGGTGCTTCCCACCAATGCTACAGGCAGTACCAACGTGAATATGGATGCGGCTATCGCCACCCTCTTGGGGGCGGACTACACCCGCTCTGGCTATCTGGGTGAGTTTATGGCGGTGCGGCTGATGCCTTTGATGGATGCGGTGGTACCGGGGACCCAGAACACTACTGTGGAGACGGTACTGAGCCAGAACGACATTTGGATGATGGCCGGGGCCGGATATAAGCCCCTGACCATCGCCTATAACAGCGGCACCCCCATCACCATTGAGATGGACCCCACCAAGACGGCGGACTTTGAAATCGGTATCAACATCACCACGGCCCTGGATATGGTAGCGGTATTTGCCAGCAAGGTTGCCCACTTCACGATTTAAGGGGAGATAGAGGGAGGGGGAATCCCTCCCTCTCCCAGGAGGAAACAGGAGAGGGGGAGAATGGAGATGCGGGAGAGCATTCGACGGACGGTTGCGCGATATGACCCTGTGGAGGCAGAGGGTTTGATCTTGCATCCTATTTTGGTGGGGGAGTATGAGAGCTTTTTGAAAGCCCGCCCAGCCATTGCTTTCTTGCCCCGTTCTCTCCCGGTGCAATATCTCTCAGAACCCCTATTGAGCGCCTTTTACCGGATGGAGTATGACGCTATCCAGGCAGGGGAGACACCGCAGGGACTTCTGTACCGCTGCATCCTGTTTCTGGCTCTTTCCCTGGGTGTGGGGAAGGGGCTGGCAGAGGAAGAGCGGGTGGGGCGCTTTCGGTTGACGGTAGACCCGGAAAACCCGGCGCGGCTGATGCGCTTGGAGACCACAACGGATGAGGGAGAGCCGGTCAAGATCACCCCTGTCCAATTCCAGCGGCTACGGCCCATCCTGGCGGTTCAGAATGGGATCGACCTGCCCAGTGATGATGCAAACCCAGACTTGGTGGAGGCGGAGCGGGAGATCGCGGCACAGAAGGGACCGAAATTGGACGTGAGCGTGGAGACGCTGGTGAGTAGCGTAGCCCTATTCACGGGTACGGACGAGGCGGATATCTACCGGTGGCCGGTTTTGAAACTGGAACGGCGCAGGGAGGCCATTTCACGGGCGCTTCACTTCTTGGTCTGCGGCATCGGGGAGGCCAGCGGGGGGAGATTCAAGGGCGGGAACCCCTGCCCCAGCCCGTTCTTCGACAGAGTAAGCGACGAAAGCGTAGCTTTGGTTTCGCTGGATTCCTTTGCGGGAGGAGCTGGAAAGCAGGCGGTTCAACAGGCAGGGGGCAGCGGAGCGCCTGCCCCAATGATTGATTTTCCAAAAGGAGGGTAAACAAGTATGATTCGTTTTACAGACCCCAGATTGTACGTCAAGGGAACGTGTGCAGCGATGCTCACCGACAAGAGCACCGGCGACATCAAGTATTGGTCGGATAAGTTCCAAACCGGCAACATTACAACCTCTCTCACCGAGGGGGAAATCCGGGCTGGGTTGGGCAACGGCATTGCGGCCATTATCCCGTCGGATTCTGACCTTCAGGTGGAGTTTACGGCGGCGGATTTCTCTCTTTGGGCCAAGGTGGCTCAGGTGGGCGGCACGCTGAATTACAACGCCCCGACGATGACCTGCCAGGTTGTGGAGACCACCAGTACGTCGTTGGCCTTGGACGTGAGTAAAGGGGCCCCGGTGGCGCAGTTGGGGTTCAGTCAGGTGCGGTGCTATGTCCAGGAGGTGGGCAAGGCCGCCCCCGTCGGGGTGTATGGCACCGCCTATCCCATTGATGCCGACACAGGCGAGGTGAAGGACTTTGTTGCTAAGGCGGGGATGAAATATAAAGTCTGGTATTGTGTGAATAACGCATTTGCCCAGGTGGCGACTATTTCCAGCTTTTTCGACCCGGCGGTGTATCACTTCACAGCGGTTCTGGCGGTATATGCCAATAAGACTACCGGGGAGAAAAACAGCGGGACCCGCGTGGGGTGGCTCTATGTGATCGTGCCCTCCCTGAAGCTGGGGGGGAATGCCGGTGTAGTGGGCGACCAGACCAACAACGACACCACCAGCGTGTCCGGTCGGGCAGTGACCTCCGATGCGGATGTGGTTTCCGAACTTTGCGAGGGCTGCAACAGCGGAGGCAATGTGTATGCCTACTACGTCTATGTGCCCGACGATGGGGCTGACGCCATTCAGGGTTTGGCCGTGGTGGGCGGCACTGTGAGCGTGGCTACCAGCGCGACGGCCCAGATTCCTGTGCGCTTCGTGATGCGCAACGGGGAATTGGTGATTCCTGCTTCCTATAGTGAGGGCTTTACCTATGACGCCAGCGGGGCCCCGGAGGGGACCACAGTTTCTGACGCTGGCCTTATCACCGCCGGTGCCACGGCGGGGGACTTTGACGTGGCCGTTACATACGACAACGGCGGTGAGGATTTGAAGCTGTCCATTACGGCCAGTGTGACGGCCTCCACGCCCTAAAAACGTGAAGATGGCCCCCTCGAACGAGGGGGCCATCCGTGAAAGGAGAAACAACTATGACGAAATGCACAATTACCAATAAATGGCAACGGGGGGGGGGCGGCTAGTTCCCTAACCGTCAAACTGCACAAGGGGGTGTGGGTATGCCGTTGAGCGGAAG
>OOIH01000500.1_pt1 | contig 22525 bp, 27 predicted proteins | sample 1691801 | NCBI WGS metagenome assembly OOIH01 (sample SAMEA1061690, study PRJEB22710) | metagenome
CTTTGTCCCCCCCCCCCCCGCGACTCTCTTTTTGATAATGGGAATGTATTCGGGGGAAAGTTCTATGAGAATGAAATCTCTGCCGTTTTCCTTTGCTACTTCGCCAGTAGTCCCACTGCCTGCAAACGGGTCAAGCACCGTTCCGCCCACTCTACTGCCCGCAAGAATGCAGGGTTTGATTAAGTCTTTCGGGAATGTTGCGAAGTGTGCACCTTTGAATGGTTTAGTGGTTACGTCCCAAACGTCGCGTTTGCGCCGTGTGGGTCTGAAATCGTAAGCGTGTCCACTCTTTGTTCTGTAAAACTTATCGGGGTTCTCGGTGTATTTCTTACCGCCGTATCGAGGTAATTTTTCACCAGTCTGTTCCGTCGGCTCTTTAAAACGTTTTGACGTATAGTCAACAACTGGTTCTTCAATAGCCTTGTAATCGAAGTAGTAATGCGCCGATTTTGAAAGCAAGAAAATGTATTCGTGCGATTTGGTACAGCGGTCCGTAACGCTTTCAGGCATAGGGTTTGGTTTGTGCCAAATTATGTCCTGCCGTAAATACCAGCCGTCCGCCCTTAGTGCAAGAGCAAGCAACCAAGGAATACCCATTAAGTCTTTCGGTTTCATTCCAAGAGAAGAAGGCTTTATAAGTTCGTGCTTATGTGTTCCGAGAATGCCTTTGTTTGTTGCTTGTATCTTTGCAAGCGGAGTCGTTTGTCCTTTACCTTTTCCGCTACCCGCGTAACTGTCCGCTATGTTGACCCATAATGTGCCGTCAGACTTTAAAACGCGCCGAACTTCGCGGAATATATCAACGAGCTTTTCTATGTACTCGTCAACCGTCTTTTCAAGCCCGATTTGCCCCTCTACGCCGTAATCTCTCAACTGAAAGTATGGCGGTGAGGTTACACAGCAATCAACGCTGTTTGACGGTATAGTTTTAAGTTTTTCAAGAGCTTCGCCTTGTATAATCACGCAGCCACCTTTTTCTTGCGCTTTCCCTGCGCCGACGCGGTTTTATCGAATTCCAGATTAAGGTCTTTCATTGTCGGTATATTGTTATCAACTACCGCAAGTTCAGGTACATTCGCTTTAACGAGAGCCGTAGCAACGGGCGGACATACCGCATTTCCGAGCCTTGCAATTTGTTTGGATTTGTTGTACGCTTTGCCGATTTTACTTTCTATGTCAATGCAGTAATCAGCGGGGAAGCCTTGGGTGAGTTTCAGTTCTTCGGGTTCAAGCATTCTCATTCCAACGTCGGAAATAAAATACTGTACGCCATTGATTTCAAAAATGAGAAGTTCGTCCTCGGCTATGTTGTAACCTGCATAGTTGTTCAGTAATTCGCGGACCTCGTTCCACTTTCCGAGATTTTTCGTATCGCCAACTTTCTGCAGATAAGTGCTTACTAATACTTCGTGTCCTTTCGCTGTTACCGTAGGGAATTGCTCTCTCAAATCAGAGCATCCCATGTGATTACGCAATACACATAAATGCTGTTCGACGAGATAGTGACGAGGCTCAACCGTTACTGTCGGCAGTGGTTTATCGGGACTGCTTGCGTGGTCTGCGCCGCCGTAATAGTGCACGATATTTGCCGTCATAAGGTGTTCGTGATTTGTGCCCGTAACAGTGGGTGCGGGTTCACTCATACTGCTACCCCTTCCGTCTGCGCCGTCGCCGTATCTGCTTGAAAGGTTGACAGAAACCAGCGCATTATGGTCAACCCCCGTTACAGTCGGAGCAGGTTCGTTTATGTCTGCCCCTTTCTGGTGCTCACCGCTGAAATGTTTCGCCAGATATTTAGCCGCAAACTTGGGTTCGATAAGGTAATGGTGATTTGCCGAAGTTTGCGTCGACATAGGCTTGTTCGGGTCTTGCGCCGTATTCGAGTAGTTCATTTCCATAATGAACGGCTGAGGGCTTTTAATTACAAACTTATCAAGTCCGCGCGCGATTCTGCGCAATGTGTTGACCGCAAGCCCTTTCTTTCTGTCGAAAATTGAGGGACATTTTAGCAGCCAGTTAATACAGTCGGCGGCTGTTCTGTAAGGCTCTAAGCCCTCACTCTCGCCGTGTGTAGGCGCGGGCCACACGATAGGCTTTTTGTCGCAACGAGCAATAAGGTAGAAACGCTTTCTTATTGTGGGCGCGCCGTAATCGCAGGCTTTAAGCACTTTCCATTCGACTTCGTAACCGAGCGCGCGCAGTTGCTCAACAAATCTGTTGAATGTCTGCCCGGCGCGTTTTTTATCGGGTTCAAACTGCTGCTGTTCTGCCGAAAGCACTTCGCCTTTTTCGGCGGTTATGTACTTAGTTTTGCCTCCCACTTTTATGATTTCTTTTACACAGCGTCCATTTACGCGAATAGGCTTTAAGGGTCCCCAAGTCGTAAATTCTTCGACGTTTTCAAGAATGATTACACGGGGACGGACCATTCCAGCCCATTTGAGCGCAATCCACGCAAGACCGCGTATATTCTTCTTGACGGGCGTATTACCTTTCGCTTTGGAAAAGTGGGTGCAGTCGGGCGAAAGCCACATAAGACCTACGGATCGCCCTTGCGTAATTTCTTTCGGGTTTACACCCCACACGTCTTCCATAAGGTGTTGCGTGTAAGGGTGATTAACTCCGTGCATTGCTATTGCATCGGGGTTGTGGTTTATCGCAACGTCAACAGGCACACCGAGCGCAAGTTCTATTCCCGTGCTTGCGCCGCCGCCGCCAGCGAAGTTGTCAACTATCATTTCACGCAGAAGGTTGTCTTGATACATAGCATTACCCCCAAATCAACCTATCTTGTCTGAAATCGTCGCCCATAATCTTGCGAAGGCTACCTTTCATAAAGACCCTTATTCCGCGCTTGTCGGCTTGCTCAACGATTCGGGTTATCCATTCCTTTTGCGGAATAATCTTACCTTTGCGGTTGCCTGTTTCCGCGCCGATTATAAGCTGACGCGTTCTACCCAAAATCGAAGACAAGTCAAGCGGTTCAAGTATCGGCTCAATGCTAAGGAAGTCCGTTATCTCGTCTTCACCAAGCGCGTCGACCTGCGACTGCATTGTTATGGTCTTTCCGATAAAGAGCGGAAGTTTGCCTCCGTACTTCTTGCAGAATTCGTCCTGCTTTTTGTTGAATATGGCAATGTCGGTTTTGGTTAAAGCTATGTACTTGTGCTGAGGGAATAACTGCATTGCGAGCAGTACTTCTTCAAGCCATTCGTCCTTCCAAGTGCCTATGTCAGACATGCTGTCAATGAATATGCGCTTGGGCTTTTTGCTTTTAAGTTTCTTTAACTGTTCGGGTCTGTATTCGGGGCAAGCCCAGTTTTTTACATAATGGAAACGCTTATTCATAACATTGCCATAGCAGTATTTACAGCCATTCGGACAGCCCATTACGGGGTTTACGGTGCTATCGCACCAGTCGATTTTAGTTTTGTTCATAAGTTTTCTTCTCGTTCCTTTTTAGAGTTTTGAGATCCGCAGAGCGGACGGCTTATATTGCCCGTTCCGTTGCGCAGTTCTCATACAGGTGTAACAGCAATAGCACTTTTGACCGTCCTTATAGACGTAATCCGCCCAGTTAAGGCGACAAAACTTCTTACCACACGTCGGGCAAGTTTTTGTCATAAGGTCAACGCATCTTGTTGTTGCTTTTTTGGTCTTGGGCTTTTTCAATTCAGTCCCCCATTGTTATGTTCTAAGATTTCTTCAACGACTTCGTTCATTTCTTCTTCGCTGTCAACTGCATAGAGTGTAGAAATTGACACTTCGTATGCGATGCGATTTTCGATTCCGCTGTCAGTTGCTTTCTGATATTCGCGGCTTTGTATGCGCCCCACTACGACTATTCTGTCGCCGACTTCGAGCTTATCAACAAAGTTCGCGTTTCTGCCCCACGCTATGGCGGGTATGTAATCTGATTTTCCGTAAGAGCGGTTGACCGCAATTAAGAGGTCTGCGATTTCACGGTTCAGCGGTGTAATGCGGTAAACGGGCGGCTTGCAGATATAACCAGCAAGAATGATTTGGTTCGGGTTCTTACTGGTAGGCTCGTCCAAAAGTTCACGCACAAAGAATGTAAGGCAGAGCCTTGTTTTTCCGTCTATGATTTTGTTGTACGAGCGGAATTGCCCTACCGCGCAAATCTGCGCCCCCCCCCGTAACGTTTCAAGGTTTACAAGCCTTTCGGAAATCGTAACAGGCAAATTGTCCGTCTGCCCCGAAAGGCGCGGTACCTTTACGGTCATTTCGTAAAACTTTTCGCCGCGTTCTTCGTGAGAGAGTTTAGGTTCGCCGTCGATTTCGCCGCAAATGTACGCTCTGTTAGTTTTGTCTTTTAAGTTTTCCATAGGTTTTTATGTTCCTCCAAAAATATTGTCAAATAGTGAATAATGATATTTGCCCGCCCGACGAAATATTGTTCAGTCGGTCTTTGGCTATCTTTGCCCACTTGGGATCTATCTCAAAACCCAAGTAGTTTAGTCCTAAATTCTTTGCCGCTACGCAGGTTGTACCGCTCCCGGCGAAAGGGTCAAATATGAGTGCCCCCCCCCCCCCGCAAGCGTGCTGTAAATGCCTTGTTACGAGCGGTAGCGGTTTAATCGTCGGGTGCTCAAATTTATCTTTATCGCCCTTGTTTGCGCCCGATACAAACCACTTGCTTTTGAATTCATATCCGTCATTGAGTGGTACGCCCTTTTCGCGGAAGAAAAGGCAGTATTCAATATCGGGTAGCCAACTGTTATTTGTCTGCGGCGTAGGGTTTGTTTTGTTCCAAGTTAAGAGTTCAAACAAACAGCCCTTTTGGTCAATGAAGTATTTCATTATGTCGAGCAGTTGTAACTTACTGCACCAAATGAAAACATTTATCTTTTTGAGCACTCGGCAGAATTCGTCGAGAATTGCATAGTCAATTCCATTTTCAATGGACTGTCCTTCTTGCTCGCGTTCTCCCCTTTTGGCTTGCTTTAACATTTCGCCGTAAGTCATTCCATTTAAAGCGGCGCGCGAATCGTCGTACCCCATAAGCCTTAACCGTTTCTTGGCTGTTCTCTCGCCAAGTTCACTGCTACCACTACCGCCTTGTTGATACAGGTAAGGTATATCCGTGTAAATACAGTCAATACTCTTATCGGGAATGCGCTTTATGGCTTCGTATGCGTCAACGCATTGTATTGAGTTTTCTTCAAAGGGTCCTATCATACGCAAGCGGTAGCAACTTTGTAAAATTTAAGGTTCTGTTCGGAATAGGTAAATTTAACGTCAATTCCCTTTTTCTTCATTCTCTCGACAATCTCGTCAGGACCGTGGCGGCGAATTAAAGTCTTTATGTACTGCTCGGTTGTTCCGAGATATTCAGCCAACTTCGCACAAGTCAAGTTCTTTTCAAGCGGAGAGAAACTGCAACACTCGCCCTTTTTGCAAGGACGCACCGAGGGTTCACAGTTTACAATGTGCTGGCAGTTCCAGCATAAGTTTCCTTCCATTGCAACTAAACCCCCGTTCCAGACTTCGGCACCTCGTCGTCAATGTCATTTTCCATAAACGGTTCGTAAGTGTCTTTGAAGAATTCGCCGAGCTTGATTTTCATTTGACCGTCGCGCCCAGCCTTTTTGTCCATAGTGCGAATGGTTTTTAAAAGGTTAAACACATGCTTGTACAAATGCGTAGTTACGGTGTCCGATTCTTCTTTCGTGCAAACATAATAACCGCCTTCATACGAGCCTATAACCTTTTCGAGTTCACCGCTATTGCGGATTTCCCGAATGTGTACACGCAGCGTGCGTTTAGACATACCAAACATTGCGCTCAAATCTTTTGCGCTGATGGCATTTTCCTTGCCGACGTGATTTTTCAGCTCGTCATAAAGACGGTAAGTGATACTTTCGTGGTGTTTAGTTTTAATCCCCATATTGTCAATCCTTTTAATAGTTTCTTTTGATTACCGCGCTTAGTCGTTCTCGGCGAGATAATCAATGCTTACCCCAAGCACATTTGAAATAGATTTCGCTATCACAAGAGAAGGTACTTTGTAACCGCTCTCAAAATTGCAGTAAGCAGGCTGAGAAACACCTATTGCTCTGGCTACTTCTCTTTGAGTTAAGCCTTTCTTTTCTCTTGCTGTTTTAAGTCTGTCGGAAACAGCCATTTTTTTGAACTTCCTCCTTTAAAATGTGCTTTTGATAACCTATCGGTTATTGACAAGTAGGGACTTTTGTGGTAAAATACTTTCGCTACAAAGAATTATCAAAAAAGCCTACTTGCCAATAAACTGCCCCCACTTTGCGTTTTCGGGGGTGGTAGGTTTTGGTTATCGTCTTTTTTGATAACCTTGGTTATCATTATATAGGAACTTTCCTGCATTGTCAACTATTTTTGCAGGAAATTTTCTAAATTATTTTTTTAGGAGAATTACTATGGATAAAGCAACTGAAATCATTATTGAACTTATGACACAACGCGGACTTTCCGCCCGCCAGTTAGAATCGTCGGCTAATTTATCGAATGCAAGCATTCAGGCGTGGAAAAGCGGAAAGGCACGCCCCTCGGTAGATGCACTTGTTAAGCTGTCGGACTACTTTGGTGTATCGGTTGACTTCCTTTTGGGTCACGAAGTGCAAGAAAAAAAGTCGTCCCTTACGGAACGACCTGCTTATGATATTGCCGAAAAGTTTGTTAGCGAGTTCGGCTCACTGCTCTCGGAAAAGAATTTTATAGACTTCACAAAGCTCTACAATGTAATGAACGAGAACCAGAAGACGTTTTTACTTGCCAGAACGATAGGAATGTTGAATGGGCAAGGTATAAATACTCAAGCCATTGTCGGCTACTAATTTTTAACGGGGGTAAAAAGTATGAAATCTATGTTTAAGAAATTGTTAATTGTTGCTTTTGCTGTGCTGTCGGCTACTCTTACACTCTTATTTGCTGGCTGTACAGACAATGACGATAGCTTGCAAGCTGAATTTGCCAAGTACCTTTCACTCGATAAGAAAAACGGCACCTACGCAATGAATTCGGAAACAAAGGTTAGCCTTTTCTCTTTCGATATGACGGACGATACGCTTCCGAAGTTCTGCATTGAATTTAATATTGAAGATAAGCCCCTTTCTGAATGGCTCGAACTGTCAAACGAGAAAAGAAAGGGTGACTTGAAAGCTATCGCGGTGTCGGCGCAGAACTTTATTGTGTTGAAAGATTATAGCAACCGTTGTCAGATATACATTTCGGTCATATACAGTCCCGGCACGCAGTCCATATACGATTTGAACAAGGATACGCTGTACGTTCCGAATTGTGACAGTATTTTTTCGGAAATGTACAAAACCTACTCTACTTGCAGTCTAAATGAAGTAAGGGAAAGACCTACTGGACCCGACTGGCTCGCAAATAGAAACATTAAAGGTTCAAGCGACCTTGAATCAATGTGGGTTTATGTAAGTAATGGCGCACTGAAAATATCAGGCGAATCCAAATCGACAGCTGTTTAAACTACCCCACCGCCGTGCTTTATTGAGCCGATTACTCGATTAAAGTATAATTTCCCTTACGAATTTATTTTTGGAGGAAATTATACAAATGAACCAATTTATCAAAGACTGCTTATCGAACATTGCCAAAAATTCGGAAGCCATTTCTGCCGCCTCGCAGGGCATAAACACAGCCGTCATAGCTATTTTAGGCTATACTGCCGGGCAACAGGACGCGCAAGACTTTGGTGGTATCTTTAATGCAGCAGAATCGTTAAACTCTTTTACTCAGGTAGAGAATGGGTCGCAAAATATCGTTTCGGTAAAACCTTTAATTGAGGTGATAAAAGAAATGATAATTGAACTCAAACTCAAAGGCTCAGTCCGCGAACGTGAAAACGGGCTGATTGAATTCCGTAACCAACAACTCGGTTCGACTTACGGGAGGGACGAAAATGAAATAAAAGAAAAGTTATTAAGGAAAATTCGGGCACTGAAAAGCCACAGAAAATTACCGCAACAGCAAAATAAGAAAAAATTCCCTTTACTCTCGGAATTCTATACGCAACGCTACTTGCCTTATAAACAGAGCCAAAAGCGAGCAGAAAACACTTTAAAGGGAATTGAGTACAACTATAAGTACATAATTGAGCAAGGCTTTGATAAGCCACTCAACGAGTACACGGCGAAAGACATTAAGGACTTCCTTTTTGCGATAGATAAGACAAGGAAACGCCAGATTATTCAGGGAATGCTCAACAACCTTTTCAAATACGCAGTGTCGGAATCGCTCTTAACGGTAAACCCCTGCACCGCCATTGAAAAAATGGAGCATGATACGAATATGGGCACGTCCTTTTCATTTGTCGAGCAAGCGCGATATTTCAAAAGGCTTTTTGCGGACGAGAAAATCAACTACCAGCTTAAATGCTATTATATTTTTACATATTTGGTCGGCAGTCGAAGAAATGAGGGTCTTGACGTTATTTTTTTGGACGCGGATATGGAAGAAAAGCTCTTAAAAGTGAACGGCACCAAAACCGACGGATCGCTTAGACAAATTCCTTTATTTCCGTTCGTTGAAAAACTGCTCTCTACTCTTACCCCCAACAAGAAAGGTCGTTACTTCCCTTTTACCGAGCGGGCCGCAGATGGTGTGTTCAGTAAGTTTATGAAAGAATTAGGAATGGACCATAAACTTCACGACCTGCGCCACTCGTTCGGCACTATTCAAATCTGCTGTAATAAAATAGACGTTAAAACCGTTTCGCTTTGGATGGGGCATTCCAACATTGAAACTACTTTAAAGTACTATACCCACCCTGAGCAACTCGATAAGGCGACTTTTTTACGCGGCGATTTGTCGGAAGACGAGAAAACGGTCATTTATAAGGGTAAATATGCCGAAATACTGCAGTTGATAGATAGTTTTCTAACCGCTCATACCCAAAATATACCCAAAAAATAACGAAAAATCCCCCGATTTATCGTGTTCGGGGTGTTCCAAAACACGGAATCGGGGGACAAAACAATATCAAAAATATTGAATTTTACTGATTTGGCGCGGAGAAGAGGATTTGAACCTCCGGACGGGTATTAGCCGTCACACGATTTCCAATCGTGCGCCTTAAACCGCTCAGCCATCTCTGCATTACTCTAACATTGTACTTAAAGCCGAGAAAAAAGGCAAGCCATTTTCGGGCTGTTTTTGCAAATTCCGTATTCAAAATTTCAAAAACCCTATTCAATAGGGCAAAAATAGGCTAAAATAGCCCAAAAATGCGGTATGTTTGGAAATCGTGAGAGGTGAAAGCCTTCGGGGGTTCAAATCCCCCTTTCCGCGCCATATTTAACAAAATACTTTAAAAATCAAGCAGTTTTACCAACACACGATTTTCGTACCCATTTTGTACCCAAAGTTTAACGATAGACAAAATCGGCTCATTTGAGCCGATTTTTTTCATTACAGCGACAGAAAAATGAATAATCGCCGCACGATTAGGCGCGACGACTATCCGAGAGAATATATGACAACCTTGGGGGATATGGGTATGCAGATTATCTTAAATGCAGCAAGAGTTTATTTAGAACTTCTGTGGACGGCTTTTCTTTGTCCATTTCGTAAGCGAGAATATCTTCCTGCGGTATGTCTGTAATCTTTGACAGGGTTTCAACCGAGAAATGCTTTTGCTGGCGCAGAGTACGCAGTTTTAAAGCCAGCGGCGACAGCTTGACATTTATGAGAATTTCGTTTTCGTTATCCATTGTCCGATTCCTTCTTTTTCTTTTTAGATAAACCGCCTTCGATTATTGTAAACGCAGGCAGATTTTCTTCTAATTGATTTTTGAATGTTGGACAGTACAACCAAGACGACGGTTTGAGCTTTGAATTTATTGTTTCGGAAATGACAAACAACGCTTGCTTTACACCCCTATTGTAAGGTGTATCTTCGGCGAAGTCCCTCTCGAAAGTTTCGGCGGCAGGCACCATAACCTTTTTAATCTCGTAAAGAATTGAGCATAGTGCATCGTTTTCTTTACAAACGCGGTCATAAGCCTGTTCTAATTCTGCCTTGGTCATTTCTATTTCTGATAGGTACCGAGCTTTCCGCTTTCAGCTCTGTCCTCTGTCCTTTTATTCATCCACATAAGGGCTTCTTCAGTGGCTGTAAGCGCAAGAGCGTTCTCTCTTGTCGCAAACTCGCCTTTTTGAAAGCATTGAAGTCTGTGGCGGACGATTTCAAGCAGATCCGCCTCTACTACGCCGGGAATGGAACCCTCGACGTTGCGCGGTCCGTTCTGGAACTGAATATTCGCTACTACTTTGTCGCCCCTGCGGACTTCGTAGTAATGGCGACCATTGCCGGGACCTACTTCGTCTTCATAGTAAACGTCGTTAAGGTTATTGTTGCGCTGAATGCGCATATTGAGTTTTTCCATAAATTTACCCCTTTTTTAAAATTGATTTATCTTCAACGAGAACCCAAGTAGTATGTTCTGCGTTACAAGCAAAAACATATTTGTGGGTTTCCGCCAAGTGCAAACAGTTTGTTAAGACGTGAAAATCAACGTTGGTCTTCTTATTCTTCTCAACTAAACGCTTTAAGCGTTCCGTAGTTGAAGTGTAACCGTTGGTACCGTCAATTTTATGTGTCCAGTTATTGTGCTGGCGCACAAGTCCCGTACTTTCAGGGAATTTGTGGGGCGCATCTTTCAGCTTGCCGTCCCAGTAGTAAAGATATACCATAAGCCTACCGCCTATTAAATTCTGTGGAGCTGGTGACTGGAATCGAACCCGCAACCTACTGATTACAAATCAGTTGCTCTGCCTGTTGAGCTACGCCAGCGTTACGGAACTTATCGCTGTTCCCGCGTCGGACTGGGTACCGAAGGGCTGTACAATCCCTGCTATGATTAAGTAGTCTGAACCTTTCTCGGCTATTTACCATAGACCGTTACGCTGGTACCCGCGCCCTTAGTTGAGAAAGTTTCATTTGGCTCCCAGAGCAAGACTTGAACTTGCGACAGCCTGATTAACAGTCAGGTGCTCTACCTACTGAGCTATCCGGGAATATAGTGGCTGGGGTAGCAGGATTTGAACCTACGAATGCGGGAATCAAAATCCCGTGCCTTACCGCTTGGCGACACCCCAATGTTGGTGGTGATTCTTGGGGGAATTGAACCCAAACCATTTGCAGAGTGAAAGTCTGCTGTCCTAACCAGTTTAGACGAAAGAACCATAGAGTAAAACTCGCAGTGTTGCCTTGCCCCCACCGCGAGTTTTTATTTTTTAACGGAAATTTTCTGATGCGCCAAACCTTGGGGCAAGCCTTGATAGGTTCGGCGGCACTGATTCTCAGTGCGAATACCTATACACCGCGCGCAACTTATCTTATAAGCGTACAGGACCCGATAAACTTCCCCACCTTTTGACGGCGGGGCGCGCAAACGCCCTTTTTATGGGATTTGGTGAAGAATGAGAGTGCTAACCTCTCTAACGCTATCTTTTCCGACAAGCGTTCTGCCCGGCATTTCTTCATATAACCGCGCCCAGCTACACTGGATAGGCGCGGTATTAAGTTTGTGGTAGCCCCACCGTTCAACCGAAAACCTATAAACGGGGACGAGCGGGGCTACCGAATGGTGCAAAAGGCATTCTGCTTTACTTTGTCATACCGAATCAGTTTGGCGACTATCTGGGGAAATGTTACCCTTCAATTTGCGCGGTTGACCAAATTGCTACTTTCTTTTGACGGTAGGCGATGGATATTACGCCCACCGATAAAGTGTCTTGCCTAATGCGTTTCGCATTATATCACGAAAAATTAACTTTGTATCAAAAAGTATTCAAAATTTTTTAGTGCAAGAGCGTCCAAGCTAAACTTGCCGCCGTAAAGCCGTTTGATAAGCAATTTTCGACTGCCGCATCTGTCAAATACTTTTCAATGTATTCTTCGGAAGCTCCGTCAAGGCGCATTAAGTCGGCGGTTTGCTTACGCAGTTCTGCACGTTTCTTGTTGAGTTCCTGTTCGTTTATGGTTTTATTGAGTGATTCGTTACCTGCCATATCTACTCCGTAGCCTTGTAATTGTGGACGGGCTTAATAATCTGTTCGATATATACGGTGTCTGCAACAAGTTCAATAATTTCGTCCGACGGCTTATACGCGAAAGGTGCTTCGTCCAACGTGTCGGCGGAAACGGAAGTTGAGTAAATTCCTTCCATTGTCTTTTGGAAGTCTTCCAGTTTAAGGTTTTTCTTGGCTTCGGACCGCGACATTATACGACCTGCGCCGTGCGGTGCAGAATAGTTCCAGTCGGGGTTTCCCTTGCCGATACCGATTATGCAACCGTCGCGCATATTGAGCGGAATAAGAACTCTTTCGCCGTCTTTGGCTGAAATTGCGCCCTTGCGAATGTAACCGTCAAGGCTGATATAGTTGTGGCGCGTAGTAAACGAAATTCTTTTCCAGTCGAATTCCCACCCGTTTCTGCGGTGTAAAAAGCTCTCGCCCCATTCCATTGCTTGCGGGTTCTTTCCGTTGGCATACCATTTTGCCGCATAATTGCTTATAATGCGTTGAGCGATAGTTTCGCGGTTCAAATCGGCGAAGTTGGTACAGATTTGCATATCGTTAAGGTATTCGTCCATAGAATCGCCCTGCAAATAGCATAAATCTCTTGGAAGTTTCGGTTTTTCGGCTTTCATTACCTTTAAAACGTCTGCTATTTCCTTTTCTCTGCCTTGCGCTTTGAGTTCGGCAATTACTTCCGTTGTGGAAGCTGCACGATATTCCTTCGCCGCACGGTCTTGGTAGTAGTCCGCCACTTGCTTGCCAAGATTGCGAGAACCGCTATGTATGACGAGATATTTTTCGCCGTGCTGTCCTTCGTCAATTTCTATGAAGTGGTTTCCGCCACCGAGCGTTCCAAGCGAGCATTCGAGCCAGTCCCTATTCGTTAAGTGGTCCTTGCAACGCAGTTGCTCTATAAGCCCACGCGCCTTGTCCGAAAAGGTGCTTACATTTCTACCCGACGGAATGCGGTTCCTGATAATCTCGTCAAGTAATTTATAGTCAATGTCGATTTTGCCGAGATTTACGCAGAGCATTCCGCACCCTATATCAACGCCGACAAGGTTCGGAATAATTTTGTCCTTTACGGGCGCGGTAAAACCTATTACACACCCTGCCCCAGCGTGGCAATCGGGCATAATGCGGATTTGAGATTCCGCAAATACGCCCGTTTTGTCAAGCTCGTGCAACTGTGCAAGGGCGGGCTGGTCGATATTGTCCGTAAAGATTTTAGTGTTGTTGAATTGAATCATAATTTTTACTCGCTTTTAGAGCCGTAATTCTCTATTCTCTTAACCTGATTCCCAATACCGTCTTCGGCAAGTGAAATGAATTCGAGAACCTTTTCACTCCACCCGGCGATAATGTTTGTATTCTTGCCAATAAACTGCTGCGTGCCGTAGCCCTGTAAGTCTATCGCATGCACCCAGAAATCGGGGTTCTTGTTTTTGCGGTATTCGTCGGCAAGGGGCTGGCAAGTTCTTTGATAGCCGCCGTACCAACCGCTGTTTATTTCGTTGTCCGAAAGAAGAATAAGCCTATCCACCTTGTCGGGCAAGTTGAGTATTTTCCTAAGCGGTAAGGTCAAGTCCGTTCCGCCGCCCTGCACGGGAATACTTAATGCCGAGTTGATAATTCCGTTCTTACTTGAGAAAGTAGCCTGCCAAATATCTGTATCAAATGTATAGACTATGTATTCTTCGCAAATTTTACTTGCAAGCACGCCGAGCAAACGTGCTATGTCGCAGCACTTGATAGCCGATTTACCGCTTATAGCGTGTCCCATAGAACCGCTTGTATCTACCGCGATAACGGTTCTGCCCTTTATCTTGGGCATATTATCAACGGAATACTCAAGGGCGGTTTCAAGCGTATCGAGCACTTTATTCGTTATGCCGGGCACCTTTACAATTTCATTGTACGCCGAGAAGAAACGGAAAGGCAACTGTTTTGATTTAAGCACCTGCGCCTTATCTGCAAGTTTGGTATAAACTTTGTCGATATTTTCGGGCGCGGCGTTAATGATATTACGCAAATTGCGCAACATTGCCATATAGCCGAGTTTGTCTTCCGCAATGAGCTTTTCCCACGATTCCTTGGTATTTCCGTTCGCTGAAAGCTCGGTTTCCCAGCGTTCTGCCGTAGGAAGGGCGTCATTTATGATTGCGTTAAAGAGTTCTTCCTGCTCTTTTGTCTGCGGTTTAGTATGCGTGAGTTTTAATACATCCTTAAACTTAACCGTCTTATTTCCGCCGTTGTACTTGCTTATCTGATAGGTGCTGAACTTGCCGACTGCTGCGCCGAGTGCCTTTTTCAAGCCGTTAGGAATAGGCTTCCCGAACATAGTAAGGTAGCAAGCCAAAATTTCCGTAATATCGTCGGGGCGTTCTACAATGTCTGCAACGACTTCCTTTATGAATTCCTTACTGTTGACGTTGTTTGCAATGAGCGCGGTAAGCGCGTGCGATACCGAGCGCAAGTGTATTTCCTTTCTTGCGTAACGGGCGAGATTTGCAACGAACTTGGGTGCGCCGCCCAGTACTGCAGTAGCCGTTTTGATAAGGTCGTTCGTAGTGTCGCCGTAGTACTTTTCTTCGCCGAAGAAAGAAGTAAGCACCTGAGTTACGAGTTTGTCCTTGTCTGCCATTGAGTAGGCGACGTGTCCGCTCTTATTCTGGGTTTTGATAGTGTTGGTCTGATTAAATTTGCTCATTGTTATTTTATTCTCCTGAAATTTTTTATGTGGTTAATTCGTTTACATAGCAAAAGTGGCGCGGCGGGGTTAAAAGAACTTTTTCGTAAGTATTATAGTTTCCGTACCCGCACGGCAATTTGATTTTTCCAACTCTGAATTCGTCAATTTTTTTCGGTCTATTGTAAATTTTAATGTTGGAAATTTCCAAGCCATAAATGGGCTTACCTTTTGCAATCATTTTAATTTCGTCCCAATCTAAGCCTTTATTTATCTGTTCCATTATGCCACCGCCTTCATTTCAAGTTTCAGTTGTTCAACAAGATACTTTTTGAATATCTCTGCCATAATTTGCGCCTGCATGGGGAATTCCTTAACGAAGAATGAGCCTTCAGACAATTCGGGGTTGTGATCCGTCATAAAGTCGTAAAAGCGGACTTCGTTTTCGTCAACCCTATCTATCTCATTGAGAAATTCCTTTACGCGCTCTTTATCGCCGTTCGGGTCGCCGCCGCATTGAAAGTAAAGTTCGCGCGCCCGCTTTTTGGTCTTCTTCCAGTTAATCACGCTCTGCGACGACATTTTCCTTAAAAGGTAGTCCGCACTTACTCTGCACATTAACTGTTTAAAGGTTTCGTAGTCGTTTGCGCCCCAGCGGTAACAATAATTACCCCAGTCGCATTCTATTGAAAGCGTATAGGTTTCCGTATCGAGAATAAATACTGCGTGTCCACCGCTCAGGTGGAAGGTTTGCTTGTCGATTGTCAGTACGTCGTTTTCTTCAAACTTAAATGTGTACTTTTCGACGGTGCTGTGTGAGAATTTCATATAGGTTTTTCTGCCTCCAACAAATTTTTTTATCTTACCGACATTTGTGTCGGGATGATACTAAAAAAGGCTACCAGCTTTAACAGCCGATAGCCTACCCTCTGAATAGGGTGAATTGCTTGCAAGAATAATCGAATGCGGAAATTTTTAGGACTCGAACCTCAACTTCGGATAAAACTATCCGCCGTGTTACCAGTTACACCATTCACAAAAATTGCTGGCTTGTAAAGAAGTAACCGCATTCTGCACTATGCAAGTTTATTCTCTCAAAGGAGGGTGCTATCGGAAGAATTGGCGAAAGCGGGAACGTTTACGTTGCTCTAACCATCTGAGCTACGTCCCCAAAATGGCGGGGACGGCAGGACTCGAACCTACGACCTACGGCTTACCCATGCGAAGTAACCGCTTTCTACACTGTCCGACAGTGCACTTTCAAAAATATCGCGGAGAATGGTCGCGCCCGGCTCAATTTGGGATTAAAAGTCCGAAGTATCCGAGCACTGCACTACCGCGCTATAAAAACAAAATCGCCCGTCTATTGTGCAGAGGACGGACGCTTGTTTTTGACAATATGGGGTGTCACCTGCACTTGACGATACGCAGTGTAACACGCTTTTTCAGTTTTGGATTAAAAGGTATTCACATTTTTTTAAAAATTTTTTTCGGACGCGGAAACGGCTTTACTTAACATTGAATTCATAGCCGATAACCCCTTAATAAGTTTTTCGGAAGTAATCGCGGCGGCTTTTAAACTCTCATTAAAAAGTTGAACGCTTTCTTCGGGGGTTCTTTTGTGGTTGTTTACGATAGTGATTCCGCAAACTACTTTATCTTTATTACCGCTCATTCTTGGGGTTTCTCCTCGATTAGTTTTAGGGCAAGCTCGCCCGGCGGAACTTTCTTTACGATTTCAGCTTTCACGCGCTCGTCGCTCAGGGCGTTTATTATGTATTCCTTGTCTTGGCAACCGAGGCTACTCATTACGGCGGCCACCTGCGCTTTGTAATTCAAAGTATCAATCGCAACTTTCTTTCCCTGCATTCGCGGAAGGACTACTTGATACCCGGCGGCACCGTCTATTATTCGAGAAAGTACTTCCTGCTCAGTTAATAACGCCCCCGCCTTACCTTTCTGTTCCCAACAGTCGCAGACGTCGCCGACACCGCAATTTACTTGCTGGGAAGGAAACTTACGGCACCAACCGCCCGGCGCAGCTAATGGCTCTGTGTCGAACCATCGGCAGGTCGCGCAACTTTTTTTGACGTTCATTCCGTAAGGGTCGCTTTTGCTGGCTTGGCGCAAAGTCGGGACCTTGTTCTTAAAAGGGGGCGCGGAACTTGCTTTTCCGTTTTCTGTATGGGTATTCCCTGCGGGGGTATTCGCTTTACTCATATTTCATTTCCTGTATGCCGCTTGCGGCATTTTTTATTTTTTTGAATCGGGGTTTCGGAACTTTTTGTACTGATTTTTCAGTTCGGGGTGCTTATTTTCGGCATTCGGAACTTTTCTCGCCGCGCGTTCGTTTTATATGCTCGCGCATTTTTATCAAAACTTTGATTTGCCATTTCGGAACTTTCTTTCCCGATGCGATTGTGAGAAATTTTTCGATTTTGTCCCTGTCCATTCTTGCCCCACTCGGTTTGTCATTTTCTTGCGCTCATTCTACCGCCATTTTTTGAAAAGCGCAACCTTTTTTCGGAACTTTTTTCAGTGGAGGGTTGAAGTACACCCGGACTATACCTGCACCGTACCTACTCGCTGGTCGGAACTTTGCTCGTTGTATCCCAACCACTCTCTTATTATTATCTGAACCGTATGTGTGCTATGTGTGAGCAATGGCTTGTGTTGTGGTGCCCCGACTGTTGCGAAATCGAAATGGCGAACAAGATTAGGCGAGGCGGTGCAAAGGCTCGCTCGGCGTTCCGTTCTCGGTTTTTTGCTCGAAAAAGTACCCCCGCCGCCGTGCTTGCGTGTAAAGTGCTTTACTTAATGCGTTATTATGTAAAGCCCTTTGACGACGGGCGGCGCGTTGTGTGGCTCTGGGGCTGGGGCGGTGCTCGGCGGGGTCTTCACGCAAAACAAACGCAAACGACGACGGGCGCGGATAAAATAAAAAATTTTACTTTTTAAAATGGTGTTTTAAAAAATGAACAAGCGCGGCGGGGTCTGCCGCCTCTGCCCTTTGTGCCGCCGCCCTTCTGCCTTTTGCCTTGCCTGCCTTTTTTATTTCTGTTTGTCTGTTTTGGTTGTCTGCTTTTCGCTTTTAATGGTTGCGGGGTTTGCTGGGGTCTTGCCTTGCTGGGTGCTGGGTGGCTGGTCTTGTGGTTGCCTTGTCTGCTGTCGTGGTTGCTGTTGTTGTGGTGCTTGGTGTGGGTCTGCTCTGCCTTGCTATATGTTTATAACTCTTTTAATTTGTTTGTGTTTTCTTCTCTGGTGCTCTGGGTGCTTATATTAAATAAAATATTATACTTAAAAAGAAAAGAAAATAAATAAAAGAAAAGAAAAGCCCGCAAACGGTTTTAAACGCTCGCGGGGTTGTTTTGCCTTGTTTTGGTGGTCGGCTCTGGCGGTGTTTGGTTGCGCCCTGACTGACTGCAGAAAAATTGCGCCGCGCTCGCTGGGTTTGGCTGGTCTGCTTTACCTTTGCGGGCGTGGCGCGTTTTGTCTTTTATTCTCTTTTTGTCTGCTTGTGCTGACTTGGGCGGGCGGTTAGGTCGTCGCGGGGTCGTCGGTGCTCTCGCTGTCGTCGTTACCGTTACCGCCTGCGCCCTGCTGGGCGGGCTGAAGCGTATTGCTGGCGGGGTCATAGTCGCGGCGGAGGTCGTCGCCCTGTTCCATTCTGACGGCGGCGCGCCGTATTACCTCGGCGGGCTTCATTCCGTGCGCCTTAAAAATTCCCTTGATCCGCTCGGCTTCCGTCTTTGGTAGTGTGGCCGCAACGTTTTTAAAATTTTGCTTTTGCTGGGTTGCCTTGCTTTGGCGGTTGCGGTCTTGGTATGCCTTATCCGCTTTAATCTGCGCCGCGCTGCGTGTCGGTTTTCCTGTGCTGGCTGTTTGCTTGCTCATTGTCGCGCCGTGCCTCCTTGCGCCCTTTTTCGCCGTCTGGCGGGCTGTTCGGGCGGGTCTGTTCTTTTTTTGGTTTTGATTTTATCACGGCGGGCGGGTGTTTGTCAAGCGGTGCGGGGTTGTTTTTTTAATTCTGTTATAAATTAACATTAATTCTGATATAAAATAACAAAAATATTTTTTCTTAATTCTGCTATAAATTAGTTGCTTTTTATTCTTACTTCTGATATACTTTTATTGTAAACAAAGTTAAGTAAATAACTTTTTTACAAGCCTTTAAAACTGAATTTAAAAAACGTTCGCGGCTGTAGCTCTACGGCGCGTCGCTCCCTCTCTGGCGGCCTTGTTCCCCCTTCGGGCTTGGTGTCTTGCGGTTTGGTGGTTGTGTGAGCGGGTCAAGTTTGTTAAACGGTCAAGCCCTTTACCCTCTGGCGGGGGAGTCATAAAAAATTGAAATTAACAGCGGCGCGCGGATGCTATAACTCGCGCGGTATGGCTGGCGGGTTATCTTTTCCCCTGCTGGCTGAATCGAAAAAGCGAAAAAAGAACGGCGGCGCGCTTGCGCTGCCGTGGTCGGTCTGATGATGGCGGGATGGTTACCCGCCGAAATAACGCGCGCGGCGTTACTGCTGAAGGGAGCGGTTGCGGCGCGTGTTATCACCGAAAACTAAAAACGGAGGATTTTTAAAAATGAATCGTATTACATTATTAAATTTAATTGAGAACGGCGGCGCGACTCTGAACGCGCGCGGCGAGTCTGTCAACTTTTCGCGCGGTTATCAAGTATCAAAAAAAGATTGCTATATTTTGGAGGTTGGCGCGGTCAATAAGATTTTGCGCGCTGTAAATAAACTTTTACGCGGTCTGCAGTCTTGCGATTTTGTCGGGCTGTGGGTTGAAAATGGATTTATTTATATAGATATTTCCGAACGGATCGAACGCTTAAGCGCGGCGATGGTTGCGGGAATTGCACGCGGTCAAAAATCAATTTTTGATTGGTGCATGGGTCGTTGTATCGGTTTGGGGGTGTCGCGGTAAACGCTGAACAGATTAAGCGCGTAAGCCTTGACCGCCCGCAAGGGCGGCAAGCGGCGCGGAGGTTTGATTATGACAGAACAAGCAAAAAAATCACTTGAGAAAATAAAATCCCGCAGCGTTGATTTTCAATTTACTATGCTTGGGCGGTTGCTCTCTGATTGTAAATATTATTTAGGCGCGGGGAACAGATACGCGCCGAATCTCTGGGCGTGGAATGAACGCGACCAACTGGACATAATGCGCGAGCTTTGCGCAACGCTTAAGCCTGACTGGTTGACCCTTGAACAAATCGACGAATTAGAAAAACAGATGATAAACCCCGAACAGCCGCGCCGGGCGGAAATTCTGAACAAGCCGACCATGGCAACGTGGCGCGGCAATACTGACAAATTAAAAGTTTTTGTTAAAACTGTAACGCATACGGACGGCGCGCCCTATGAGGTAGTAACAGAACAGAACGGAAAACAAACGGCGCATTTATTAAAATTAAGTTACGACGAAAAGCGCGGCGACCTATATTTTAAAGTTTGCAACCGTAAAATTTATTTATCCGCTTGCATCGTTGACAAGCCCGCATATTTAGCGGCTTTAAATCTGAACACTTAACGCCCTGACGAGTACCCCGACGGCAACGGGGCGAAACGGCGGCGAGGGTTTACCCCTCCCGCCGTCGGCGATAGCCAAAAATTAAAAAACGAGGTAAAAAAATTATGTGCAAGACAAACAGCAACCCCGAAATTATTAAAACAATTAACGAGGGAATCGAAACGGCGCGCGGCTACGGGCTCAAGCTCACGGTTGAAAACTCTGAACAGCTTGACGCGGTAAAAGCTGAGGACATTTTAAAAAATGCGTTTTTTAATAAACCCCTGAAAGATTACGCGCTTACAGCGGTTGAAACCGTCGGCGGCTATGGTGCAATAGTTGCGGTAATTTTAAACGATAAAATTATATATAAAGATTTACAACTTTATTATAACGCTTGGAAGCCCGAAACCGCCGAAGCGGTTGCGTATATGCTTGGCAAGGCAGAAAAAAGCGTTTTCACGGTTGCGGAAATTCTGGACGATCCTATTAAAAGCTATGCAGAATTTAGAAATAAAAGGGATTTTGTTGTAAATTTATACCCGAAAATTTTCGGGTATGTGTCGTCAATATATATCGGCAAGCCGTCTGAAGAACAGAAACAAGCCGCCGAAAAAATGTATTTATGCCGCGTAAATTGGGCGTATTTTGCAAATAAAGAACACGTTGAAAAGGTTGAAAAACTTTACGACGGATTAAAAGAAAAACACTTAAAACAGCTTGCGGAAGATATGAACTATTTTAAAACCGCCGTAAAATCTGAAATGTATAATTATGAATGCTATTACGGCGGGCGTTATGAGGAAGCCCTCGCGGAAATAGGCTTGACTTTTGACGGATTAACGCCCGAACAGTGCAGCGCATACAACGCCGCAAAAAAGGAATATATCGACGAGAGAAACAAGGGCGATTATTAAATTAAACAATGAACAGCCGCCGGGCGCAATACTTCGGCGGCTTAATTATTAAAAAATAAAATATCACGGAGAAAAATTTATGAACAGCGTAAAAAAGAACTTTGAACAGATAAGCGAAAAATTGGCCGCATATATGAACGGCGAAGACGGTAAAAAAATAACCGTCGTTATGTTAAATGACTTCGGTTGCCCGTGCGTTATGCAGATGAAGATCCACGGCGTAAAATTAACAAGCTATGCACAATATAGCAACGCTTTTGAAATCGGTTGCACGCCGAAAAACAAGCGCAATAAATACGGACTCACTTTGCACGAGGGTAAAAATTTTGCGATTTTCGCGGACTGGGTAAACTCCTCCTTCTCTATGCCTAACATGTTTATGTGTTTTGATAAAGGATTGTTTTACAAAACGGTTGACGGCGTGAACGGCGAAAAGCTGGGCGAACAAAGTGAAAGGCGTTACGAGCAGGAAATTAAAGAAAAAGGGAAAATTTACAAGGTTGTTGAAGCCTTCGGAATGGACGGAACAAAAATTTACAGAACAGAAGATGAGCTTTTAAACGCATACGAAAAAACGGGCGAGCATCGCGCAAGTTATACAAGGCTTGAACTTCAAGGAACCCCCACCCTTCGCGGGCTTTGCGGCCCGATGTACGACGGCGACGAAGACGGCAACGCGGTTATACGTTACGAATCAAGCGCAGTAAACCGCGCTTTTGATTAACGCAAGGGCGCAATTAAATATAGGAGGCAATTATGGAAAATAAAATTGACGAACAGTGCCGCGCGTGCATATTTTTTGATGGCGGTTGTAAAAGTGCTTTACTTGCTGGACTTAGAAAAGAGCTTAAAAAGTGCAACAAGTTTAAGACCCAAGAACAGAAAGACGAAGAAACAAGGCGGAGCGCGGACAAGTCGCGCGCCTATAATCGCACGCATAAAAAGCGCGCCGGGGTTGTAAATATATGCACGCGCCGGGCGAACTGGAACGCTTGCCCCTATATTGATATGGACTATCAAGAATATTGCGCCGAGGGTTGCGAGTGCTGGAAACAGGATGCGCCGTCGGCTTGTGTTGGTTGTGTGCAGGTTGAAAGACAAAATAAAAAAGGCGAAGTTTAATTATGTGTACCATTACCAAAAACGAAAAATTTAACAGTTTTGAATTAACTTTTGACGGCAAGCCGTCTGAACAGATCCGCGATATACTTAAAGCGAACGGCTACCGCTGGAACGGTAAGCGCGGAATCTGGTATGGCTATAAAGACATATCCGCCCTTCTAAATGGTGAACAGAATATTACAGTTACGCCCACCACTACCCCCCCCACCACGAACGCGCCGAGAGAGACAAAAAAAAA
>OOIH01000151.1_pt1 | contig 22298 bp, 22 predicted proteins | sample 1691801 | NCBI WGS metagenome assembly OOIH01 (sample SAMEA1061690, study PRJEB22710) | metagenome
CTGTTCCAATTTCGCTCGCCACTACTTTCGGAATCATTGGTTATTCTCTTTTCCTCAACCTACTAAGATGATTCAGTTCGGCTGGTTCCCGTCTATTTACCCTATGTGTTCAGGTAAATGCAACTTGACATGACTCAAGCTAGGTTTCCCCATTCGGAAATCCCCGGATATAATGCTCGTTCTCAGCTCCCCGAGGCTTATCGCAGAGTTCTACGTCCTTCATCGGTATTGATTGTCAAGGCATCCACTATCAGTGCCCTTATGTACCTTTTTATGCATTGACTTAACTAGTAATCGATTCTCGATTACTGTTCCGTCTTACAATAATACTCATTGACTCAGAATAAATCTTTGTCAATTTGTACTTCATCGTTGTCCAAATTGTTAACTCGAGACCATCAAAAGCTAGGTATTTATGAATCTTCTAGATTGATAGACTACCTCGCATGTCTCTATCATAATACAGAGGTTGTTCTCCACAACTTGTTTAACTTTCTTCAGTATAGCGCACCTTATTACAAAAGTCAACACTTTTTTGAAAGATTTTGCGACTTTTTTGCAAAATTGGCGCTAAACTGGGTATTTTTACGATTGCAAGGGGTAAAATCTATCCTTCGATAGCGGATTTTATGCCCTATAATTCGTCATGATATATCATAGCGAGCATAAAAATACCGCATCTACTCCCCAGGATGGGTTTTGATGCGGATGCGTTAGTTAGTTGCTTCTTTGTACTCTCTGACCACAGACTCCTTAATGCTGCCAAAGAGTCTACGAACCGTTTTTGCATTCGGCAAAGAATCGTCAGAATTAATTTCTTTCGTGCTCGGCCAGTGTCCAAGCTTTTCTGCCTTATTTTCAAGCAATAATTTAACTTCGTCTTTAGAATAACTCTCTAAACGATTGACTTTTAGACCTGCAGCCATAACGAACTTATTATGACTGCCAAACAACCCGTCAATCACTTCTGGGTTAGGAAATCTCTCGTCATCTCTAATCTCACGTCTTGTTGGAGTACGATTACCACATTCACGGTATTTCGTCTGCATAAGTTGGATAATTTCCTGTTCAATCGTAGGTACAGTCTGACTGGGCTTACATACAGCGGTTTTAGTTTGCTTAACCACAGGTGTGGCCTCATCAATAATCCCAGCCGCAACGAAAGCACTGCTTAAATCAGGAAAGAATTTCATGACAGTCCAATAGGTCGGCGATTCCTTGTTTTTGCCTAAATCACATCTACGCAGCATTCTCCCCTCTTCCTCATGTAGTTTTTGCAGAGCTATAATTACATCTTCTTTAGTTTTGAATAGCTCTTTTTGGGTCTTTCTACTTTTCTTTGTTGACTTTTTTGCCGGTTTTAAACCTGCTAAAACTAACGCTTGGTTAAATGATTCGAATCGTACGGTGTACGTCTTAACACTAGGTAGTTTTTTATTTAATTCGACCTCTCTTGTGCTTGGAACGTGCCCAAGTTCTTCTGCAAAGTTCTTAAGGCCATCAAGCAACGCATTGTCGTCTATGTCTACTCTTTCCGGAGCAGCATTAGGTTCCAATCCAGCAAGCAAAACTGCATTATTGTATGTTTTAAAACGTTTCTTATATGAGTTTGCTGCCGGTAGGGCTGGATTATTATTAATTTCCGTACGGCTAGGTGTATGCCCCAATTCTTGAGCATATGATGCCAGAGCATCAAGATATTCTTGGTCTGATGCAGCATACCAGCTTGCGGCTCGATCCATAAGTCCCACAATATCCACCATTTTCGCCTTAAACTCCGGCGTGGCAATATTAAGCGTAAATTTCTCACGCGAATCGGCTTCGCCGTCACCATGTGTGCCCTCATCGCCGTGTGGTGGATAGAGCTTAAAATCATCGATTTCCTGTTTCAGTTCAAGTACCGTCTTGATTCGATTACAATTATCTACAAAATCAAGCACCAGAACTTTATCCTTGCCATCAGACAGACGCGTACCACGCCCAAGCTGCTGATAAAATACCGTCGGAGAAACCGTGTTGCGTAGAAAAACCACAATGTTTGCATCCGGCACATCAACGCCCTCATTAAGCATGTCGACAGAAATAATCGTATTGATCTCGCCATACTCAAAAGCTTTCAAGGCACGATTGTTTACCGAATCACTATTTTTATCGTGTACCAACGCCACCTCGTCGCCCAGAAGTTTCGCAATCTTACGCGCGTGTGTAATCGTCTGACAGAAGATCATCATTCTTGGATTTTCTATATCAACAGAATATTCACCGATCAAGCGCACAATTTCTTCGTCGCGTTTTGGTATAAAGAGAGTGCTATTGAGTTGGTTAATAGACAACTTCTCGTCACTTTCGAGACAAGCATCCAGCTTCTCCTGCGACAGGTCATCCAAAACTAATCGATAATCGCACTCTGCAATCAAACCGCGACAAGTCGCCTCGACGAAATCGAGTTCATAAACCGGCTCGCCATAAATTTCCCGGATATCCTGACCGTCAAGACGGTCCGGCGTTGCCGTTAGTCCCAGCAGAAATTCCGGCTGAAAATAACGGATAGTCGGAAAATAGGTCCGTGCTTTGCTATGATGCGCCTCGTCAACAATTACATAAGCAAATTCGTTCCTCAAGAAATCCTTGCGATTTCCCTTCATGGTTTGAAAGGTTGCAAAGAGAAAATTCGTTGGACGAGTGGTTTTATTGCCGTTGACATACATACCATAGCTAAATTCCTCGCCAAAGTATTTCTTGAGCCGGCGCCTGGTTTGGCGTAAAATCTTCTCTGAATGACAGAGAATCAACACGCGACCAAACAGCGGCCGGTTAGCAAAAAACTTCTCAACTGCAAAAGCAGCAGTGTAAGTCTTGCCGAGACTACTTGCCATCACAACCAGTGCGCGTTTTTCGCCCCGTGCGATAGCTTCATCAATCGCTGTTAGACACTCCTTTTGGTAAAACCTCGGTTTAATTTCTTTGTTCATATTTAGTCCCCCTTTTTCTATCTATGAAATATGGTGTTTTTGCAACTAACTGTTAATGTGCGAATATTTCTTGCTTTGCAAGAAATACGGGTATTTATGATAAATACCGCGTTTTGCCGAAGTTCACTAATCTATTTGCCCTGGCAAAACAGAGATAGAACATTCCTATCCCTATTTCTATTGTATCACAGATTTGTCAAAGAGTCAATGGTTATAACACTCCCACCTATTGACAAAACATAAAATCTGTGCTACAATGGGGGTAATCCTAACACTGGGGCTTTCTAGGCAGCTCGATTTCCTATCTGTTACGGATGGCAATATTAATATCCTAACTACGAGAGAGTATGCCATATTATGCATCTTTATCCTAGGTTACGAGCGCATTGCCCACCAGTGCTCTCATATCCTAGGGTAACTCCTAGAGAAAATCAAAGGAGGTATGCGAATGATGGTAGTGAAAGCATACAAAAATAATTTGAGGGACAATTCCCTTGCAGCGGCGTTGATGGCTTCGATAAGTGGTCTGACAAAAGATTTTAAGTTTGTCCTGCCCCATGGTTGGCGTTTTATCGCCAAGATTGTCACCAATACCAATAATGGAACCCCCCCCCCAGCAGCTTTTTTATTTAGATTTACAGGCTGATGAGGGAGGCGGCTCCTGGGCCGAGGCGAAGATTCAGACTATGGAACAAATGAATCTCGCCGCGACGCGACCATTGGAAATGCAGAAAGTCATGAACTGGATTTATGACGCAGGGCTGCAGAACACAGAGCACGGCAAGGAAATCTGCGAGGATATCGTTGAGGGTGGCATCTTGAGTGCAGATCAGCTAAGCGCAGAGGCTATCCACTGGTTGGTCGATGTCAAAAACGGACCGGGCATTGCGCCGAATTTTGGCGGATTACGCCTGAACACCAAGTGCCACTTTTTCAAAGAAGACAACGCAGCGGTACTGGGAGCAAAATCGCCCCAGCCCATCACCGAAACTGACACGATTTACGTCGCTTTTTCGGGCGCAAAGGCCTGGCAGGATTTGCAGTTTGCAACCTGTGCGCTCAAGCGCATCGTCAAGCATCTTAACGATATCCCTGACGAAAGCTTTGAGCCGGACTTTGAACCACTGGAGGAAATTCCTGAAGTGCATCTGTGGTTGAAAAATTATGGGCTGTGCTAATGGAGCTATGTAAATTACCTGTGTTATCGTCTCGTAGTTAGAGTTTCCCCTAGACGAGGCTTTTGGCCGAGTCTGGGGATTTTTTATGCCTAAAATTTTCGCTCACGGTTTCCCCGATACTTTCTCGGCCAATACTTTTGCCACTTCCGCTTCGTCGGCAGCAATTAACGCCATCCGCCCATCAATCTCCACTTTCGCTAGCTCAAGTGCTCGCGCCAGCACTGGATCAGACTTCAGTGGCGTAAAGAAATCCCAAAACTTTGCAACTTCTGCCGGCGTACGCACCAGCGCCGCCGCATAGCGCACATAATCTTCAATCGACTTCTCACCAGTGAGCCGTTTGACGTAATCCCAATTTTTAGTCAACCAATCCAGTGCTTGCTCGCGCGCTTTATAATTACGCATTAGATAGACAAAAAGGAAAATATGATCTTGAGGACGAACAATCTCGGTACGTTCTAGTAAACCTAGTAACGTTTTGATGCTGGACACCTCACGCGCATTAGCCGCAATAATACATAACAGGTCAGATTTGAGCTCCGGATCGTGCGTTTCTTGGTAGATTTTGAGGAATTCGGCAAAGTACTTCTGCTCGTCATATTTCAGCATCGCTACCAGCACCATATAGCGCAACTCTGTGTCAATCTGCACTAGATTACTATTATATTGCTCGCGCAGACGCCGCAGCACAGTCTCGTCTTCACTATAAACCGCAATCCCAATCAGCGCGTCGCGCAGTTTAATGGCACTCAAATCCGAAAGCTGCCCGTAGTTAATTTCTGCCATCCGCTCGCCGAAAGTCTGAAGCAGAAATTGCTGATAATTACGATACGGCTTGGTTTCGGGCGGACAAAATAGCTTCAAATCCCCAATAATCGCAAGCAGCGTGTCCCAAACTGGGGCCGAATCTTCTGTTCTAAATTTCTCAAGCAGATTTATCAGTGACGCTGATTTTACTGCCGGAGTACGCGCGAGTAGTTCTCGGTCGATTAGCAGACGCAATTTCTGCTCATCCGAAAGTTCCTTAAATTCTTCTAGCTTTGTCGCGAATTCACTGTCAGTCAAATTTAATAAATAATGTCCCGACATATCATCAAAAATCTCTGGCAGAGGCCAAGTAGTATCATCCGTCTCACCGCTCAACAAGAACCGATGCTGTTTACCATCCCGAATTTCCGGATAGCCCGGCTGCGAAATCCAAGCGTGCATAAAATCTTTGACATCAAAATCAGCGTAAGGTTGGAGCGTTTGCCAAAAATCATCCCCAACTGTATTTTGATATTGATATTTTTCAAAATAATCCCGCACGCCTTGATCAAATTTATCCTCGCCCAGCAAACGCATTAGCATCAAAACTAGCCTTGCTCCTTTGGCATAGACGATCGCGCCGTCAAACAAAGTCGCGATTTCGGCAGGACTTTCGACTTTTTGCTTTACCGCCTGAACGCCTTCGAGCGCATCACGCCTCAGTGCCGCCACGCAGTCACCGGTATAAAAACCTTGCCAAATCTCAAATTCCGGGTAGAGCGCATCCGTGCAGCAATACTCCATAATGCTTGCAAACGACTCATTGAGCCAAAGGTCATCCCACCAATTCATAGTCACAAGATCACCAAACCACTGATGTGAAAGCTCATGCGTGACTGTGATTGCAACACCCTGCCGAGTTTGGATAGCCGCATTCTGATCAGCTAGCATCATCGATTCACGATAAGTCACCAAACCCCAGTTTTCCATTGCGCCAGCTTCAAAATCCGGCAAAGCCACTTGGTCAAGCTTACTAAGCGGATACTTGATGCCAAATCTTTGGTCATAATATTCCAAAGCTCGAGCTGCGGTTTCGTTGGCAAATTTGAGTGCCGATTTTGGTTGCGCTAGAGTGGCATAGGAAGCAATTTTGACACCGTTTTTATTTACTGTCTCGACTTTATGGAATTTACCAATTACCCAAGCCAGCAAATAAGTTGACATCCGAGGTGTGGTCTCGAAAGTGAAAACACGGCTAGTTTCGCCGGCGTGAGGGTTGATAAAATCACTCAGCGCCTGCAGCTGTTCATCGTCATTAGCGCTAGAATCTGCCCCTGCTATCTCTTCTGCCAAAGGCGTATTCGCCAGCACAACGTCCCCCGGCTCAAAATCGGGGATAATCAAAGTCAGATCGAAAATCGCCTTTGCCGCCGGCTCATCAATACAAGGAAAACATTCCCGCGCATAATGTGATTCAAACTGCGTTGCTGCAATGCGCTCCTCTTTCCCTTTGTGCCAATAAGTCGAAAGGTAGCAAGCCTGCATATTTTGATTTAGGTTTGTGTGGTAAGTGATTTCAAAAGTCACACTTTGACCAATTAAATCAATATCGATTGGCAGCTCAAGAACGCCGTTTTTGTAATCAAAATTATCCTGATCCGTGCCAGTTAATCTAACCCGCTCAATCTCGAGATCTACAGCATGAAACTTCACCGTCTCGGACGTTGGTACGCCAGTAATCAATACTTGACCATGGATGGTCGCTTCGCTACGATTGATTTCTAGAACAAGTTTATAGTTTGTAGGCGCAAAAAAGTCGAGCAATTTATCCATATTACTCTCTATTATAACCTGTTTCTGTAAAAAAGGCACCTAGGTGGTTATATGTCTCCCCTCTTACTCTCCCCCTCCATCCTAGACTTGTTTGTTGCAAAAAGTAAAACTTTTTCTTCACTCGTCTCCTACGAGGTTCACCCCTCCCGTACCTAGGGACTAGGTAATCCGAGTAAAAGAAGTGCTACGCACTTCTTTTTGAGGATGCCGCTGTCCCGCTGAGCGATAGCGAAGTTACTAGAACGGCAAAATCGTACCCGCGGTAACCGTTATACTGAGGGAAGACAACCGTCGGGGACGTATCCAAGCCGTGACCGTAGGTAGCAGAACCAGCAGTAGTAGACCACCAGTCGCCGTAGGTGACGCGCCCGAGGATGTAGCCATTCGAGCGATGGTAGTAGCCCGTACGGAGAGGGGGTAATTTATTAAATTCTTGGCCATGCCCAGGAAGCCCTAGAATCGCTACAAACTTCTTATGGCTACCCCACCACGCGAAAAAGCTAAAATCGCCTGTATAGCCTCTAAGTACTAGAATACGGCAAATTATGTTCAAAAAGTTGCTAAAAATCGATAAAAATGCCACAAAAGTGGTAAAATCCACAGATTAGAAAATAAGCAATCCGTCCTTTCGCTGTCTTTTTTCTCAACTTTCTCCGTACGGGCGTCTACAATAGCCAATCTGAAGGTAATATCGGGGCACGCATACTGGGCGGATATTGGTGGTCTAGGATAAGTGGTGTGGACTCACAGGGTTACTATCTATATGTATATCCTGGTGTAGTCGGTTCTCAGCCTAGGACCTACCGCGGGCACGGTTTTGCCGTTCGCTGTGTGGTACGGGAGGGGTGAAAGACATCTAGTTATAGAGCCACTTTTTGACGACACGAAGATAGGTATTGGCGGCTTTGCGGAAATTATCCAGCTCAGAGCCTTCAAGTTTGAAATAAGCTCCAGCGGAAACTTTTTTATAGACACCAGTTTTTCGTACCTCATAGCGCACGGTCAACTGGCGAGCATGAGCATCCTCATCCATCCAAGCTTCATGCCAAATCCAAATATTTTGCTTATCATGGAAAAATTCACGACGATGCCCCTCGGGAATTGGTCCAAAAATTTGGCTGCCAAGGCGAGATTCGGCGTTAATCAACTGTGCACGCGACGGCTTGCGCCCATGCGGCACCTTCAAGATTTCGTTCATATTCATGGTTTGCGGAGTACGGGTTGCGCGCAGGTTCGTGCTAACCGTGGCAGGAGTAGGAGTTTGTTTACGAGCGAGTTTAGCGGCTTTTTTTGCATTGACATAATTCAGCCGCGCTTGTTTACGCATTGCCTGAGCAGCGAAAACATACCCTACTACAACGCACGGCATCGCTCAATCTCCATTGAAATTTCAGTTAGTTCTTGGTATAGCTCGAGAGAATCCGGCGTTACATAGTCGTATGCAAAACGCGGATTATGTCTCTGCTCCTCGAAGGTAAAATAGTTCTCTCGCATTTTTTGTCGTTTGCTCCACTATAGTTTCTTCTGCCACACCCATTTCTCCCGCCAAATATTCCGCAATTGTACGGATATACTTCGGTTGATTCATTGTACCACGGAAAGGTACTGGTGTCAAGAACGGAGCATCGGTTTCTAATAACATACTTTCGATCGGCGGTAAAGGCGTGGTTGTGTAGGTCGCGAGGCCGTTTACGCCAATATGAAACCCACGCTGAAGCGCCTGTTTCAAACACTTTTTTGACCCAGTGAAACTGTGCACTACGCCACGCATATCGGAAAAATTATCCAACACCGCAAAAGCATCAGCAAAAGCCTCGCGAATATGTAGTGAAACTGGGAGATCGAGATCCTTTGCCAGCTGAAGCATCTGCTCAAATAAGCGAATTTGCGCTGTGCGATCATAACCGTCATAATGATAATCTAAGCCGATTTCGCCGATCGCTACGAGTAGAGGTGAATTCTTAATTCCTCTTGAAGCTATGAAGCTTGCCTTCTCGGGCAGGCGCGGGACCGCATCTTTAGATAAGGAGAGCGCTTCCCTAGCTAAAAGAGGAGTTATGGATTCGCCTCTCGCGTAGCAATCGGCAAATTCAGGATGAATACCATAAGTCCAATAGACTCCGGCATGCTTCGCAGCAAAATCACGCGCTGCCATAGAATCTTTCGGATCGGTGCCAACGCAAATAATTTCTTTGACACCGTCCTCTGCTGCTTGACACAAAAAACTCTCCTGCTGCTCGGTGGTGAACCGCTGCGGATCGTGTAAGTGACAATGCGAATCAATTAAATAATCGTTCATTTATCTCCTGTTTCCTCAAAAATTTTCTGTCCTTCAACTTCTTTAGGCAGATAACCTTTTTCGTGCTGAAAACCCGCCTCCCACTTATAACCATCACCGTAGCCAAGATCAGCCATTAATTTTGTTGAGGCATTACGAAGCCAAGTTGGCACCGCACAGCCCATACTTTTGTGTGCTATGTCTTTTGCGCGCGCCCAAGCATTATACGTATCACGATTTTTCTTGGCCTTGGCTAGTACCGCCGCCACGTGACTCAAGATAATCCCGCCTTCAGGCATACCAACACGTTCAATCGCCTCAAAACAACTGACAGCAAGATTCAGTGCACCGTTTCCCGCAAGCCCGATGTCTTCGCTAGCAAAAATAACCATCCGCCGAGCAATAAACTTGGGATCTTCACCGCTTTCGACCATACGTGCAAGATAATATAATGTAGCATCAACGTTCGAAGCGCGCATTGATTTGATGAAAGCTGATATGTTATTGTAATGATAATCCCCTGATTTGTCATAAATCGGCATTTTCTTGCCGACTGCAGTTTCGACGACTTTTTGATCAACTTTTTCGGCTAGACTGAGGCTAAGCTCAAGATCACCTAGCGCCGAGCGTGCATCCCCACCACTAATTTCAGCAATATATTCTAGAGCATCCTTAGTGACGCGTTTTTCGGCTTTCTCGGCTTTGACTGCCCGCTCAAGGACTTTCAAAATCCCAGCTTGGTCAAGCGCTGAAACTACCACTACCCGCGAACGTGAAATCAACGGCGAAATTACCTCAAAGCTTGGATTCTCGGTCGTCGCACCAATCAAGATAATCAAACCGCTCTCAACGTGGGGCAAAAATGCATCTTGCTGCGCTTTATTGAAACGGTGAATTTCGTCGACAAATAGTACGGTGCGGATTTTTAGGTTCCAGTTTACCTTCGCACGCTCAACGACCTCGGCAATATCTTTTTTCCCGGCCGTCACTGCCGAAAGCTCGACAAAATCAGCTTGATATTCTTTTGCTAGAATTCGCGCAAGAGTGGTCTTCCCCGTGCCCGGCGGACCCCAAAAAATCAGATTTACTGGCTCGCCATTTTTGACAATCTCTGTCAAAATCTTCCCATCGCCGATAATCTCCTCTTGCCCAACGACTTCGTCGAGACTTTGGGGGCGCATTCTTTCGGCCAATGGGACTCTGTTCATATTTATATTATACCACAATTTCCATGCAAAATCTCCCACTATGAGCAGGAGATTTTAATGTTCCAAGGATTTCCATTCAATGCAAAAAGAGTTACGGAACTGCAGGCAAAAGCGAATTAGAGTCCAATCGCTCTAGTGCTTTCATACGGTCAATCTCATTATCTAACTGACACAGATATACCTTAGTACCAAACGCCTCTTCAATATCTGCAATTACATCGTAATCGGCAGCACGCGGTTCGGGGCATACCACAACAAGCTTACCAGCAAAACCCTCTTTGGGTTCAAGTATTTCCAACGTATTGTGCCAAGTATCCGTGACAATAATAATTCTATCATAACTAGATATATCAGGCAGTTGATTCAAAGGTTTATAGATGTTTGTAGCCGAACTATCAACTTCAGCCCCTAAATAATCCTCTACCTTGATAATCTGGAATGCATTAGCAAACGCCGCAACCACCTTCGCCTTATTAGCTTTATTGGCGTATTCGCCATAGTCCGAGATGTCCGCCATATAGTCAGACACCGAACCTGACCCATCCATCAACAATGCGACTGTTTCGCCAGCTTCCTCATAATCCTCAACGGAATAGGCAATATCTCTCGTTGAAATAGACCCATCTACATCCTCACCATTATCCTTTTTGCGAATAATGCGGTCTTCGATCACATTGCCTGGGTCCGGCAAAAGATGGTCGATTGCTTCTGCCGGTAATTCCTTCTCAGTATTAGGTGGCGCCTCAGGGTCTTCCTTTTTTGGCACAACTTTGATGCCATGCCGGAACCTTTTGTTCGAGTTGCCGTCGCCCAAAATTCCATTTAACGCAACGATGGAACGGGTTGGTACCCAACCCATAGCAGATTCATCCGAATCCACGAATATCTCAACCCAGGTTCGGTCCCAAAAGGCAGAATTTGCTTTACTTTTCCAGCGTTCTGATACGGGCACGTCCCTAGGTTCATATCCTCGATAAGTTTTTAATCTGCCATCCTTGTCAAGAATAGCAAAACCGCCAACATAGATATCAGCGCCCATAGGAGTATATTGATTGTCGATCTTTCCATACGGGCCGGAGCCAGCCATGTCTGCCGAGGCATAATATTTCGTGTCTTTACGAATAACCACTCGCGAACCATACGCTAATGAGGCTGCTAAATCCTCATAAGTGATCTCCTCAACCTCCACCGGAGGTTGAGCTGCTATGGCAGTCTCTGCACCAAAAATACACGCAAACACCAGGCAACATAAAACGATCATCATCTTCATTACTTTCATAAGAATCCTTCCTTTCTGTCAAAGAGCAATGTTTTGTCAACACCTACATTCTAAATTGTATCACACTTTGTTAAAAAAGTCAATACTTTAATGCTTTCTTGACGTTTTTTCCTCTTTTTGTTCTATTTTTGGACAAAATTTCTAATATTTGGCAATATTTTGTCGACTTCATCAATATTCGCAACGGTTTTCAGTTTCGTAACCAAAATCAATCGCGCCAATTTAATCTCATTCACTCCAATAACGCCTACTGAATCTAGGCGCAGAGCCTGCTCGATATCGTCCCAAATATAGCGTTTCTCGGGGGACAATTTTTCCCCGCTTGTGTCGCAAAAAAGGTTAATCTCTTCCCCAGTCGCGCGCAGAAAATTGAAATCAAACCAAACCGAGACCAAATCCGGCGAAATACCACAATTCAGCCCCGCAAGCGCTTGATCCAGCAACTCAAAAAATTCCGGATTGTCAGTTTGCTCCGCGGCGCGCTCAATTCGCCTGAGAAAACTTGAAGCAAGCTCGAGCAAAGCAATATCAGTCAAAATTTGACCATAAAACCGCAACATTTTTGCACTCGTGAGCGTAGCCAACTTCCCTCGACCTTCATGAATTACTACGTCGCTCAACGTAAATAGTTCTACGGCCCCCGCTAGGCGAGACTTTTCCTTGCGCACGCTTTTCGCCACCACTGAGAATTTACCAAGCGGAGTGATTAGATTTAAAATTCGATCTGATTCGCCGTAATTCGTACGACGAAGCACCAGCGCATGTGTCCGTACATCCCTAGGCATCGCCTAGCACCTCGCCAAGCGTCGCGATAATCTGCTGTGGTAGCATAGTCTCTTTGTTAAAAACTTTCACCACGCCATAATGACTCAAATCTTGCGCATTCAAATTCAGCGAGCTCACAATGATTACTGGTATTTTGGCGGTGTCGTTATACGACGCGAGCTCATTTAACAAAGTAAATCCATCCGGTCCATCGAGCAAAATGTCTAGCAATATAGCCTCCGGAACATCCGAATCTAAAGCCTGTACGGCGCTAACCGCATCGCTAAGGATTTGAGGAGCTACGCCTGCAAGCTGCCGCGCTGCATTTTTTAGGCACTCCGCCATAATAGGATCGTCGTCAACGATAAAGATTTTGCGCGTTTTGGCGGTTAGTGTCTGAATACTCATCCTCGTTCCCTCGGCTATCAAAACAAAGTCGCTTGATGCGAAACTGGTAAATCAATAAAGAAACTTGTCCCGTCGCGGTGGCGGGTAACACCGAGCTCGGCTTGCATATAATGCGCAAATTGCGAGACAAAATATAGACCTAGCCCCGAGCTTCCCGGACGCATTGCTACCGCAGTCGGGCGGTCGAGTCCACCTTCGCGAAATTTATGCCAAATCTTGACCGGCAAGCTAGGGCCATAATCTCGCACGCCAATCCTAATGCAATCATTTTGGTCGGAAATTTCTAGGCGACTAGTGGTTTCGATGTTTGAATAATGCAAGGCATTCGTGCAAAAATTGCGCACCACACTACCAAGCAAATCTCGATTCGCTACCGCTAGGCGGCGACGATTATGATATCTGAAGCTGATTTTGCGACCATGATCACGAAATAGCGGCGCCAAATCATGGTATACTTCCTCGCAGACGCCACGAACACTCACTGGTTCGAGTGCGAAGAGCCCGTCTTCGAGGCGAGCCAATTTTGTGAGGTCGCCAATTTGTTTTAGCGCGCGCTCGGATACACCAACAATTTGCGACTGGATCCGAGCGCGCGCGGCGTCATCCTCGGCCAATTCCAACGACAACGCCAATTGCCGCACCAAACATAGCGGCGCTTTCAAATCATGCGCAGCCACCAAAATACCATTTACCTCACTCTGCATAGCCTCATTATAGCATGACTAAAATGGCTATGTTTCAACTAATTTATGTATTACATTGTGTATACAATATCTATACAACGTACAGCAGACAGTAGTCATATATAGTATCTGCTCTATATCACTCTCGAAACTTCCTCAAGCGTAGTATCGCCACGAATCGCAGCTAAACAGCCTTTTTGCTCCAAAGTCAGCATGCCGTGTTCGCGCGCCGAATATTCAATTGCTTGGGTATTAACCTCCGAAACATCCCCGCGCAAAAATGCTTGAATATCTTCATTTACAACTAGTTGCTCAATCAATACCGTCCGCCCCGAAAATCCAAACGGATATTTATCGCTCGGCACCGGCTGATAAAGCTGTAGCGTATCCCAATTAATATTTTCAAAACCAGCCAAAACCCGCTGCAAATAATCCAACGTATAAGCATCCGGGCGATAAGCTTTTTTGTTTGGAGCAAGTTTGCGTACTAGGCGCTGCGCCATCAAGAGTCGAATCGAACTCGCAAAAATCGGGTTTGTACCAATTAGATCAATCATCCTCGCAAAGGCGGCCGCGGTCGAATTAGCATGGAAAGAACTTAACACTAAATGCCCGGTAATGGACGCCTGGATGGCAGTCTTGGCAGTATCTTGGTCGCGAATCTCACCAACCATTACTACGTCTGGGTCAAGACGAAGCACGCTCCGCAGCCCCTCCGCAAAACTTCCACCATCATTGGTATGAATCGGAATCTGCGAAATCCCGGTGATACCATACTCGATCGGATCTTCCAAAGTCAGAATTTTGCGTTCGGTCGTATTGAGGGCATTCAAAATTGAATAGAGCGTGGTACTTTTACCTGAACCAGTTGGGCCAACCATCAAAACCAGCCCACGCGGGTGCGAAATAACTTCGCGAATAATTGCCATTTCGTTATCAGAAAGACCGAGTAAATCAAGATTTAGCAAAGTTTCGTCAAAATTAAACAAGCGTAGCACTGCGTCTTGACCATACATCGTCGGCACCATCTCGACGCGGATGTTCAGCAGATGGGATGCACCACCGCGATGAATTTCTTGCTGCATATGACCGGACTGCGGTTTCGTTGAAGCGGTCGAAACATCCGCTCGCGCCGAAAGCTCACCCATAAAAATACGATAGCGGTCTTTGTCGATATTCGCCACAGGGTGCAAAATTCCATCTACGCGCATGCGAATCCGAATTTCCTCGCGCATATTTTCGATGTGAATATCCGAAGCGCCAAGCTTATCCGCCTGATCAATCAAAAAATTAAAAACTTTGTCCGTAGAGACCGTGTTCAGAGTTTGACTGACTTCGGCAATAGTCTCAGAATCTCCCTCAGAAGCAATGCGAATGTCATCATATTTAATATCTTTGGGCGGGTCGTAGCGCAGCATAAAAGCCCGAAAAGCCGATTTGGAAATCAAAAAGAAAGTTACATGCTTGCCGTCGGTCGAAAAACGCTCGGTAAGCTTTTTTATCCAACTATTCGGAGTCTGACTGGTGACTAGTAAACGATATGGAGTATCATCATCCCCCGCCTGCAAAGGCACTGTGAAGTTTTCATGCATCTCCTGCACCGTCAGTAGATCCGGCACCAGCGGGACAATTAGCTCAAAACCGCGCGTATCAAGATATGGTAAGCCTAACAGTCGCGCTCGGTCACGCGTAGCTTCCTCTTCTTGGTCGCGACGTCGACGCTGGATCTCTTGTTCATCCATTAATCCTGCCCACCCTACAGACTCATCGTTACCGTATCGAGAAGACGATTAAATTCCTCCAAAAAGACACTAGCATCAGTTTGCATGATCACGGTTTTGTCGCGAAGCTTGAACAAACAGACGGCACCCTGCAAGTTCCCCGACGGCAGCTGACCAACGTAAAGATTCGCCGTTACGCCACCAACTTGACGCGTAGAAAAGGCTAGCCGACCGGATTTTACCAAACCTTCGTAAGCTTGCACAACCGATTCAATCGAATTATCACGAATTGTCACCCGAAGAGCGTTGATGGTATTTGCGTTCGGAGCTTCGACTTCGACTGGATTCAAGTAGGCTTCGAAATCACCGCCATTTGCAGCATTTTTGGCAATATAAACGCTCCAAGTCTGTGGATATTTGAACGATAGGCTACCATAATCTTCCGGGCCTAAGAATTCGCGGTAAGGATCTTTTCTTGCGATTTCAAATTCGGCGTTGAGCTTCTCGGTATTATCAGCCACCGCTATCGCTACCGCAGCATCAATGCGACTGTCTTGATCAGCAATTAAATTTTGAGTCTCGATTAATTTCATTACGAACAAAATTACAAAAACAATCGCAATAATTGCCAAAAATGCCATTATTACCGCCATGATAACGGTGCGGCGCTTCTCGCCTTTGCTTTCGGGCACCACCATATTCTGCGAAGTCACCGGAGCACCAGTCGGCGAAACGGTTTGTCCAGGCATTGCTGGAGCAAAAGCCGGCGCACTCGACTGAGAGGCCGATTCAATCACGCTACCCGACGGCTTCCTATTAAACATACTTTTATTATACCAAGCGCTAGCTTTTTGTAAAGTCTTCAATCAGCTCAACTTGATTGCGAAGTTCGCCTAAATCTTGGTCGATCTCATTAGCAAGCTGACTGGCAGCTTGGTATCTCTGCAGAGCCTCGTCAAGCCGAAAATCTTCACCATAAAACCACTCGATTTCACTATCCAGCTGGTTAATTTTATCAGTTACCGAGCGCGAATCTTGAACTGGTTCTTTGGATTCTTTAATATCTTTAGCTTTTTTAGGCATAATCCTCCTTTTTAGGTATAGTTCCTTTTTTTGATACAGTTTCTTTTTTAGGTATATTTTCATTATCATTTTTCACCCTTGTTACGGCAAGCTTGCCGGAACTAGGGTGAATTCTTTCTCTGACGTTTTTTACCCTTGTTACGACAAGGTAATCTTTCGTGGTCAATTCTAATTCTTGACCAGCCACAATGTTGCCAGCATCGCCGCGGACAATCGCATAGCCACGCTCCAATACTCGTTCAGGATTTAGAGTATCAAGTAGCTTTCTAGATTCCGCTACGCGCTTAGCTACTTGACTGATCTCTCGCATAACGACGTCATGTATTGCTTGCAATTTGGCTTGATTCATTTCTCGAGCTTCGGAAATTCGAGTAATCAAATAACGCTTCGCCTCATAAAGTCGAGTCGCCATCTGCTGAGCGAGCGCGCGCCGGTCACGAGTCAGTCTCTCCGCCGCGTTTGACGGAGTAGACGCACGAATATCGGCCGCGAGATCGGCCAAGCTTTCGTCAACCTCGTGACCAATCCCAGTGATAACTGGGATTTTGCTTGCAGCAATCGCGCGCGCGAGCTCCTCATCGTTGAACGCTGCAAGATCATCCGCACTACCTCCGCCCCGCACAATCGCAATAATGTCTACTTCGGGACACTGATTAAGTAAACTCAGCCCCTGGACAATCTGCGCGGGCGCTCCAACCCCCTGTACCTGCGTATTTACCGTCAAAATCCTCATGCCACCCCAGCGATTATCCAAAATCTTCAAAAAGTCAATATATCCAGCTGCTCCAGTTGAAGAAATCACCCCAATTGTCTGAATCTCACTCGGCAATTCACGCTTTCTCGCCAGATCGAACAGCCCCTCGCGCGCCAACTTCTTTTTGAGAAATTCTAGACTCTTTTTGATGTCGCCTTCACCACGCGGAATAATGCGGCGAATGGTCAGAGAAAATTTTCCCCAACGCGTCACTTTGGGTTGTGCAAGCACTTCGATCTTCATACCATCTCTCAGTTTTACCGCCAACTGGTGCAGCGGCAAAAAGCAGCTTACACTCCCGCCATTATCCTTCAGCTCAAAAAAGACCCACTTGCCCTGGTTTACTTTAAAGCTACCCACTTCACCTTCGAGCGCAACTTCACTTAGCTCACGCTCGAGCGTAAAATTAGTACGCTCCAAAAACTCACTCACCGAGTAAGGTTTGTCATCGACTCTCAGCCAGCCGTCAAACCCCTCGAACATTTATTCTTCGCCCAAAATCTGCTGACGTTCTTTCTTGCCGATCTTGGAAACCGCATTCTGATAGAAGCCATAGCCGCTCACGATTGTGCCAACCAACACCACGACGCGTGTCGTAATCACCACCGCGGTCGCAAGCCCAATATCAACGCCCAGCACCGACATGATAAAAATCATGGTACCTTCATACCCGCCAACACCACCAGGAGTTAGCATCACCGCGCCAATCACCGAAGCAATCGCTTCGCCGACCATAATTTGTGGCAAGATTTCGGGGTGCCCCATACTAATTCCAACCAACCAATAGGTGGCCACCTCAAGAAAACTATAGACTACGCCCCAGCCAATCGGGTGAATCAAAATCTTTTTGTTGCGCCGCGCCGTCATTAGGTCGCGATAGATATCACCAAGATACTCCTCAATCGCACTACGCTTAATAATTTCCTTTTTATGACCAAAGGTTACCACGCGAACAAAACCATTCAAAAACTTCTCGCTAACCTTGGCAAACCATACAATGCGCTTCTTGCTGCTCGCCACTATAATAATTGCCGCAACCGCTGCAATCACCCCAATACAGATCAAGCAAGTCAGCCCAATCACCCAGTACGCCTCCTTGGTAATTCCGCCCACAATCAGTAGGATAATAATCGCAACGATGGTCTGAAATTGGTTCGAAAGAATTGTAATTACATAGCGCAGCACATACATAAAACTTGTTTGTCCAACCGACGAGCCAAAAGCTTTGAGACGCCAAGTAATATATCCGAGCCCAGCCACGCCACCGCTCGGGATCGCATGATTTACAAAATTTAGCTCAAACGAAATCCGCGCTAGCATCCAAGAAGAAACTCTGTTGGGAGGAATAATCTTCGTAGTTTTACCATCCTCTTCATGCTTGTCAATATCTTCCTCTGTAACTACAACACTTTTGTCGGATTCCGCAAGTTCAGCTGCCCTCGTATTAGCCTTAGAACCACACTCTTGCTGACGTTTTTGCTCGGCATTGGCCTTTGCCGCCATATAAGAAAAGAACATTTGCCCCGCGCAGTAATACATAAACAGCTGCTCCGGAATGAGCATTAGCACAAAGAAAATATTAGTATTGGCTAAATAATTGATTGCGTCAATAATTTGACCCCATGCTTGCCAAACCACAATTACCACAAGCGCCAATGTGACTACAGTTAAAATCTTCTTAAACATAACTTACTAATTATAGCATACAATTCTCGGCGGCGTGCTATAATTGACGTATGAATAAATATATTGCCGTGCTAGGGCGCCAGCCCAAAATTTCCCTAGCGGAGCTGGAAGCGCTTTTTCAAAACGTGCACCCGATTTGCCCTCTGCTCGCAGAGTTTGAAAGCAATTCTACTCCGGATATTCGAAGGCTAGGCGGCACTCTAAAAATTGCTAAGCCGGTTAACTTACAACAATTTTTGGAGAATTTACCGGCGAGCGGCAAGATCACTATTGGCATATCAGATTTTAGTCCCAAAACTACACCTTACAAAGCTCAAGGCGAAGCACTAAAACTTAAGCGGAGGCTCGCAAAGACCGGGCGCAGCGTGCGTATTATTCCAAATAAAACCGCCGTGCTCTCAAGCGCGACAAGTTTGCATAATCATCTGCTGACCGAGAGTAAGATTGAGCTGCTCAAATATCAGCAAAAGTTTTATCGTGTTATTCAGCTCTCGAATATCGAAGAATATGCCAAGCGTGACCAAAAACGCCCGGCACGCGATGCCAAAGTCGGGATGTTGCCACCAAAGTTAGCGCAGATTTTGATTAATCTCTGTGGGGGTCTGTCGCCAAAGTCGCGCATCCTAGATCCGTTTTGCGGGACAGGGGTATTATTGCAAGAAGCAGCCCTGATGGACTACACACCTTATGGCACCGATATCAGTGAGCGGATGGTGGAGTATTCTAGAAGGAATTTGGAGTGGCTGAGTGATGAGCAGGAACATGTCTCGCTCGGAATTTTTCGCGACCAACGGGGAGTGACCAAAGCTAGCCTCGCCCGGAACGACGGGACGAGGCGAAGCGGTTTCCGAGGAGATATGCACCTACTCATCACTCAAGGCGACGCTACAAATCATACTTGGACCCAACCAATCAACGCCGTAGCGTGCGAAGTCTACTTGGGCCAGCCAATGTCTAATCCCCCTGCCGAAATCAAATTAAAACAAGAAAAACAGCAGTGCGGTAGTATCATCCTCGGGTTTTTGAAGAATCTTTCCAAACAAATTGCTGCCGAAACACCCGTAACAATCGCCGTACCGGCTTGGTTACGTCTAGATGGCACTTACGAACGTCTAAATTTGCTTGACGAAATAGGGGAACTGGGCTATAATGTAATAAGTTTTAAGAATTTGGAGCAAAACGATCTGCTTTACCATCGTGCGGAGCAAATTGTGGCTCGAGAAATAATAGTTTTAAGGAAAAAATAATATGTCACACGTGAAGGCTGGCGGTACCGCCAAAAACATCCATAATAACGCTGGTCAACGTCTCGGCGTCAAGCGCTTTGGTGGCCAAAAAGTCAAAAACGGCGAAGTGCTCGTTCGTCAAACCGGTGCGACCAAGATCGCTGGTCCAGGGACTTATATGAGCCGCAATTTTACTATCCATGCCGCTAAGGATGGAGTGGTCACTTTTGTTAAAACCAAAAAGACTCATTTTTCGGGACACAGCGTACCGCGCGTGCGAGTTGAAGTCCGCTAAGTTATAACCTACAAAACACTGGCGCAGAAAAATCTGCGCCTTTTTTTGTAAAAAGTGCAAAAAAGTCCTTGACATTATACTTATGTTTTGCAATAATGTAGTAACAAGGTCATAAAACAAAAAGGATAAACAAAAATGCGTCTACAAAAGAAGCGAAGAGGCGGATTCGTTAAGCTAGCGAGTTGCGGCGTAATAGTCGCTCTACTCGCGACTGTAGTCTGCCCGGAAATCAGCAGGACATTTGCTGCTGAAGACACTGAGACAACACCTCAACCTGAAGATTCAGCGGAGTTTGATGTAAACTTTGGCGTCACGGCGGCGCCTGATTATGAAACCGAGCGCACTGACGAGCAATCATTTGACACTGAATATACGGTCAAGACTTATCCGGATGACGAGGAAAGAACTGCCGAGGAGAATATTGAAACTGAGTTCAAAGTTCAGCAAAACTTCAATGATTTTGAAACCCGTACAGAATTTGAATTTGATTTTGATGTAGAACAATATATTGAGCTTTCAACTGACAGCCCAGATGGCAAGCTAGACATTAGCATGAATGCCGAAGATGTTTCTGCTGATAACTTTACTTCCGACAGCGCTGGCTTCTCAGTTTCAACAAATAGTAATGACGGGTTTGGACTCTATGTCTATGCCGAGAATGATTCAACTCGCAATCTGCGCAGTGCCGACATCAATAATTCCCGTATGATTGAGCCGATTACGCTTGGCGAAGCTACTAGCTTGCCAGCTGCTGACTTCGGAGCTAATACTTGGGGGTATAATATTTCCCTCGCTTCGGCGACCGAAGTTGACGGTTTCTTGCCAGTGCAAGCTCGCGACCAAATTTCCGCCCCAGCTTATCGCTTCAACGGTCCAACCGAAGGTACAGATTTCAAGTTGACTTGTGGCACGAAAATTGACTACACAATGCCAATTGATACTTACGCAACCGACGTCTTCGTCTCCGCAGTTGCGCCATTCGACGCCTTCGCAAGTCTTAGTGAATAGTTTTCCGGTTCGCTTCCCGGAAAAGACGCAAGCCCCTGGTACCACCGGGGGCTTTCTGTGCAGAAATCCCGTGTTGTATGTGCGATTGTTTTGGTTATATCAATGATATGATCCAGTTGTTCACGCGTGACAATTCGATCTTTGACAATAGACCATTCCGAAATCCGCGGATCCCCCTGCTCATCATCCTTGAAGGTAAACTCGATAAAAACACTCTCGAATTTCATACCTTTGGCCAAATGAAAAGTTTCCGCAAAGCTACCGGCAACCTCGAAGCGGAAAATTACTTCCAGCGGAATCGGCCTCGCTTTCAAGACCAACTTCGATTATCGAAAAACGCAAGAGAAGTCTAGATCTAGATAGTTGTATTTGTTGTATTATATTGTATATACAATATAATACAACAAAAGTACCCCGTCCATGCGAGGTACTTCAGACTTTGGCCGAGTCTTAATCGACCAAACTTAATCTTTGAGCGCTTTATACTTAGCGTCGCCAAAGCCAAGCATCAGATAGAAGATTGGCGCCAAAAGCAGAAGCCCAATCGTATAACCGAGCTCTTTGCCGAAGCTGCGCGCCAAACGATAGCAAATAATCACCTGGAGAACGAACATATAGATCGCCCCAACAACCCAACCGACAATCGGGATAATAAAAATCAGTAGGCCAAGTAGAAGCAACCAGTTAAAGCGAATGATCTTAAGCAAAATGTAAAGATTGTAAATAGGAATCAGCGATTTCCAGCCCGCTTCCCCAGCCTTTTCGAAAATCTTCCACATTGCCACAACTTGCAAAACATAAAAAATGATTGCAAATGCCGAGCCGCTGGCTAGAACCTCCGGCGACTGAAAAATGTTTGTTAAACCCATAACTTTACCTCGTTTATTTTACTTAATTATAGCATAAGAATTTTAAATCATACAAAATCGTAATAAATCCCCGTATGGGCAGAATGATTGGTTTTATCTTATATCTAGATTTGGGGCTTTGATATCAATTACTATCAGGGTTTCTCTTCTCCCCTCCCGTACCACACAGCGAACGGCAAAACCGTACCCGCGGTAACCGTTATGCCGAGGGGAGACATCCGCCGGGTACGTACTCAAGTAGTGACCGTACGTAGCAGAACCAGCAGTAGTAGACCACCAGCTGCCATTTGCGACGCGTTCGTTGA
>OOIH01000800.1_pt1 | contig 22195 bp, 21 predicted proteins | sample 1691801 | NCBI WGS metagenome assembly OOIH01 (sample SAMEA1061690, study PRJEB22710) | metagenome
GTTTTTGTTCCTAAAATTATAAAATTATGCTATATTTATATTAGTTAGTAATTTTTACTACCTACTATTGCTTTTGAGAAAAGTTATTCGACTTCTTCTCCACAGGCACCATAAATGTAATGATACGAACCTGAGTTCGTTTTTTAAATTCTATATTTTTATCGTATCAAAATATAGAATTTAAAAATAAAGTATGTTAAACTAATAAACAATTAGGAGATGGTTTTATGAGTATTCATCACGTAATAGCACAAATGTTAGCAGGAAGTAATTGTAAAGTAATTCATGGACAATGTATAGGACAAATTAATCCGTATATCGAGTGGATAAAATGGTTATCTTATGAATCAAAATATGAAATAGAGCTATGTCATTTGGTAGAAGAAAAAACAAATGTAGAAATACCAGATGATGAATTAGAGCAAGTAAATAAAATAAAAAGAAATAGAGTATTTGCTAATTTATTTAAAAAGTATGGGACAAGTGAATGTTCTAAGGAAGAATATATGATGGTGTATAACTATATGTGTACTGAGTCCATCGAACAGTTAATGATAAGTAAATTATCTACCCAGGAACTTAGTTATGCTAAAGAAAAAATCATTTATTTTAGTCAATTACCAAGTGAAGAATTAAGTAAAAAAATAGATAAAGAGAAAAAAGAAGATGTGTATTATCAATTATCTATGGTAGATGCATACATTTTACATATGATATCCAATATTAATTTTGCTAGGAATAAGGAAAGATTAAGTCAAGAAATTGATACACAAATTAATGCGAGTCATCAAATGAGACAAAAAAGTTTATCTTATGCATCTAATCCAATGAGAGTATAAAAAATATTAAATAAAAAGAAGTGATACAATTGGCTTGTACGACAATACATTTAGCTATTGCTAAAAAATATTTAGAAAAACATCAAGAATTAAATGATAAAATGGTAATAAAAGGAACAATATACCCAGATACGGTAAAAAGGTAGAATCTCATTATACGAATTTGAACCGTGGAAAAGATAACGTGAGCTATTTGCAAGGAAAAGTAAATTTATATGCGTTTTTACAAAATCATCAAGACTTAAACGATTTTGAGTTAGGATGGTTTCTTCATTTGGTAACCGATTACTTGTTTTTTGATGAGTGTTTTACCAAAGAGTATTTATTAACTCATACTTTTCAACAATTTCGTGAAGACTTAGAGTTTGCTTATTCGCATTTAAATCTTTATTTATCTAAAAAGTATCACATTACGAAAGAAGATTATCAAGCATATCCTAATGAGTTTTATCCTGGAGTAGAATATCAAAAATGTATTTTACATTAGAAATGGTCGATGAATTTATTACTAGAGTATCTTCTATTTCTTTAGAAGAATATCAGAAAAAAATCAAAAAATATCAAAAAAATGTAAAGCCATAAAATAAGTTTTTCTCTTGAAAAAATAGGTTAAAAGTGTTATCATATTAACTATTCGAAAGGGGTATTTTGATAATAAGAATTTTTCTAGGAGATAGTAATATTGATTATGCTTTATCGGTATATGATGGTAGTACAATTCATTATACCATGGTACCGAAAAATGCTAAAAATAAAACATTATATAGTAAATTAGAAAAAGGTATGGTTATTTTAAATGGGCAAGTGCTAGATCAACAGGATATAACTAAGGAAGAACTAGAATATCTTAAAAGTATTTTAGCTAATTTTAATGATATTGTTAAGTCTTATAAAGAAATTTATAAAAGAAATTATTTACAATCTCAAAAAGGGACAAATAGAGAAGAGGCATCCATTAATGCAAAAATGATAGAAGTACCTGATCAAGAAAAAATGAAACAATGGGTTTATATGAATTTCTATGATTATTTAGAAAACTTTGTGAGTCAGTATGAAGAAAAGATAGATTTTAGTAAAGTGAAAACAAGAATCTTACGTTTTTTAAAAAATAAGGAGGTTAAATAGATGAATAAAGAGTTACTCATACTTCATCATCTAAAAAAAATTGTTGTTAAGAAAAAAGAAAAGAGAAATCATTACTACACATGAATTGGGAAAATATATTTTAGAAAATGGAACTGTTTCTACTCCAATTTATACGAATAAAAGAGAAAAATATAAAGTTAAGTTTTAAAAGATAAAAATAAGCTAGGGAAAAGATTATCTTTGTGTTACGATAAAATAAAGGTAAAAGGTAGAAAGTATGAAAGAAAATTATTTTGTCATCAATGGAGTAACTTATGTTGTTATCTATAAAAATTTAAAAGAAGAATTTTTTGTAAAAGAAAATGATATTTTACGCCCACTTTCTAAGAAAGAACAACAAGTAATTGCTGATTTAAAAGAGAATAATCAAGACTATATTTCCATTAGCAAAAATCTTTCTGCTATTATCATTAGTAATAAAAATTTTCCAGCAGATAGAGAACTCCTTCAATTAATGGGATGGTTAGAAAGTGTTATATTAGAAGATTGCAGAGAAGATTTTTATCGAAATTTATCTACGTTAACTTTTGATTTTCATGCTAGTACCAATGAGTTAGCTAATTACCGATTCAAAGAAAATAAAATCAATATTAATCCAAGTTTAAATGGTCAGTGTACTAAAAGCGAATATTATCAAACTATACTTCATGAAATGGTTCATATGTCAAGTACTGAGTATGATGCTAAAACTGGAATAATTAAAACAGGTTTTGATGTGATTACAAGGGATGACTCAAAAATTAATCGAGGATTAACAGAAGGAATGACGGAATTTATGTCTATGGTAGGGGTACCCAATACGAGAGAATATCTAAGCGGATGTTATATTGAAGTGTGTCTACTAAGCCAAATAATGCAAATTATTGAAAATGAAATTATACTTCGATCATTTTATAAATATCATACGACTAAAATGATGGAAGAAAATTTAACCATGTTAGGTTTTGATGCCAATAAAGCTTATGAATTATTTAAAAGTATTGAAATGAATTATAATCTTCGTAAATCGTTAGAAAAACAAAATATTTTAGGAAACATTCAAAGTTTATTGCTTGATTATTTAGAAGCCAAATGTAATAGTAGTGTAATCACGAATCAAGAACAATTTAACAATATGATGTTTATGTATGAAAGTATGCTAGTTACTAACGAAAAATTACAAAAGAATGGAAAAAATCCTCTAAATTATGAAGGAATTAATGAAAGCGTTGCTAAGTTTTATGTATTGAAGGAAAAGTATCAAAAACAAATGAGTAAAGTTACTAAACATATGGGAATTTCATTGAATTTATATCATCAAGAAAATAAAGATGACGACTTAATGTATGCTTCTAGCTTAAATATTAAGTAAGATGTGGTTATTTTAGTTGATTTATGAGTTATTTTTCTATATAATAAAATGCAAGTTGTAAGAGGGAGAAAAATAATGAATTCATATGAAGAAGTGCCAATCAAGAAAATATCCTTAGAAGTAAAAAGTATTTCCTGTCATGAAAATGTTCCTGTAACTTTGGAATGGGAAAAAGAGTTTTGTTATCAAGTTAATGAAAATAGTGAACAAGCTTTTACCGTTATAGTAAAACGTCCATTTGTGAAAGATGATTTTGATATTCCCTTGGTTCATTCGAATAAAATCATTGCTGAAGGAATATATTCTTATGGTTTTAAGTTAGTTCAATTAGCGAACAAAGAGTATGGTTATATTTGTGAAAAAACGAAAGAATTGTTGCCTTTTCGCTATGATGTTGCTTCAAATTTTAATGCTTATGGTCTAGCTATGGTAGGAAAAAATGGCAGTGTTAGTTGGATTAATCAAGATTTTCAATATTTAACAAGTAATGGAGAAATAAAAAAAGAAGATAATATTTCATTTGATGGTTTTTATCAAGTTCGTGATTTTAGCGAAGGAAAAAGTCCACTTGCCATCGCAGTAAAAAAGTATACGAAAAATGCCTTTTATGTAGATACAACAGGCAAAATCAAAAATTTTTATCTATTTACGGGAAGTAATTTTGATTTTTATCGTCCTTTTATTGCATTTAAAGGAAAAGACTTTGGTAATAAAGATTGTATCATTGAAGAAGAAGGTCTTTTATTCTCTACTGGATATTATGTTCCTACATCAGTAATGTTAAGTTTTTATGCTAAAAATGTGGATGATGAAAATTTTTATTTTCAATTAGAGCAATTTAGGAAAGCAGAAAAAGTGAAGATAAAAAAATAAGTTCCACAAAAAAATCACTAGTGAAATTTCTAGTGATTTTTAAATGACTAAGCAATTTTAGATTTGGTAAATTCATCTTCATCAGGCTGATAATTCTCTAGATTTGCTAAAATTTCTAATGAAGCAGTCGTTTGGAATGGTGCTGTTAAATCTTTCATTAACTTTCTTTGTTCTTGTAGACAGGCTTCTGTAATCAATGACTCTTTTAAGTTTTGATCATACCACATTTGTTGTTCAATACGCTTAAGTGGTAGATAATCAATTTTTTGATGTAATAATTGATTGAATTTACTTTGACATTCTCTTTCTAAATTATCGAAAGTTTCAATTTGCTCTAATAAATTCTCTTTTTTATCCTCTAAATATGCTTTTTCTTCTTGAAATGCTTGACGTTCTTCTTCTAACTTACTTTTTGCACATTGAGAAAGTAACGTTAAGTCATTTTCTTCTAGTTCTAATACATTTATCTTATCAATTCCAAAATAAGATAGTGAAGTATCATTTTGATAAGTTGCTATAACAGCATTTAAGAATTCTTGCTCTTGTTTCTTTCTAAAGAAAGATAACTTACTTAATTTTCCTTTAGTTAAGCGGTTTACTAATTTTTCCATTTTAGGATTATCTTTTATGACTTTGTCTTTGTGTTTTAAAATAAAGTCCATCGATAATTTCTGTTTTGGATTTTTAGCGTATGAGCGAAGTTCTCTTAAAGTATCTTGATTAAAAGTATCATCAATATCTTTAATGGTTGCTTCAACTTTTTCTTGCTTTTTTTCTAACTCTTTTTCATCTTTTAGTAATTGAGAATAAGAATTAGGATTTTGATGCAGTACAGTTCCATATAGATTAGCTTTAACTTCTCTAGTTTTAAACATTTGTTGTTGAAGTGATATCATCGTATTCATAGAATGATAATCTTCTAGTAAAGTATCCTTAATTTCAGAGTATGTTACGGTTAATGGCTGATTAACTAAACCAACAAGATTGTCTAATTGAAATAGGTGAATTAAATAAGACGGAACTTCTTCCTTACTTATATCAAGAATAGATTCCATGTATGCTAATTCATCATTGTTCATATTAGCAATAATAGTAAGCACTGGTAAGTTTGTTAATCTTTTTAAGTAGTTAATCTTGTGCTTTAAGATATCTTCTTGTAGATTTAATGATTCATTAGAAGCCATTTTTTGGATACTTTCTAATTCTTCTTGTAATTCTTTAATACGACTGGTCACAATAGAAAAATATTGTGTATGATTCATATCAAAGTCCCCCTTTTGATGACACATATTATACACGATTTTTTCTAAAAGTCAAGAAAAATTGTAAAAAAATGTAAAAATTTATGTTTTGTTATTGACAAAATAAAAAGTTATGTATATGGTGCACGTTTTAATTATAAAAAAATAGGAGAAAACTGAGTACTTTTACAAATTATATTGAAAAAAAAGAATTTAGTATGATAAGATAAAACAAAAAGAAAAAAACTAGATAAAGGGTAGGATAAAAAATGAAAAGGTTAACGAAATATATTGTATCCTTCATTTCCAACATAGATTTAGATTTAACTAAGTCTTATCATTTACAACGATTAGTTATGCCCTTCTTACATTTCCGCTGGGTAAGAGTTCCTTGTAAAAGAGTAAGAATGGAATTTAGTTTAGAAGATCGAAAAATTCCTGTATATTGTTATTATCCAGAAAAAGAAGAGGTAAATTCTTTAATTTTATTTTTTCACGGTGGAGGATTTGTCGCAGGAAGCAGAATATCATATGATAAATTGTGTGTAAAAATGGCAAAAGAGTTAGAAAAAATTGTCGTTTTTGTAGATTATCATTTAGCACCAGAATATCCTTATCCGAAAGGCTTAGAAGATTGTTACTATGTTGCTAAAGCGATTTACCTTGATGGTTTTTTGAAGGTAAAGAGTGAAAATGTTACATTAATGGGAGATTCTGCTGGAGGAAATTTATCCGCGGTTATTTCTCTAAAAGCTAAGGAAGAAGGACTCTTTTTTCCAAAAAGACAAATTTTAATTTATCCTGTTTTATACCATGATCACTCCAAGAATACTAAATTTTTATCCGTAAAAGAAAAAGGAGATAACTATTTGTTAAAAGCTAAGTATCTTGAAGATTATTTTACGTTATATACTAAAGATGAAAATAGAAAAAGTCCCTATGTTGCTCCTTTGCTAGCTAATAATTTTAAAAATCAACCAAAAACGTTAATCATTACCGCGGAACTAGATCCTTTAGTAGATGAAGCAAAAGAGTTTGCTAGATGTTTAGAGCAAGATGGAAATGAAGTGGAATATCATCAAATTAATGGATGCATTCATGGCTTTTTTAATGGTAATTTACATACGAGGGAAGTAAGAAAAGCATTTGATTATATTAAGGAATTCTTAAATAAAGAGTAGTTCTTTTTTGTAAAATAGAGTTTGTCAAGTAGTGTATAATACGTATTGCCGTGTTTAATTTTTACTAACCTGTGGTACAATATTATCGTTAGGAGGAATCAATGATGAATGAATATTGGAAAGCTTTTCAAGGAGAAAAGTGGAAAAAGGAAATAGATGTTGAAAATTTTATTCAAGAAAATATTACGCCTTATGATGGAAATGACGTGTTTTTGGAAAAACCTACCAAAAAGACGAAAAAGGTGTGGGATCGTTGTTCAACATTATTAAAAGAAGAGTTGAAAAAACAGGTCTTAGATATAGATGTTTCACATGTTTCAGGAATTGATAGTTATCAAGAAGGATATATCGATAAGGAAAACGAAGTGATTTATGGACTTCAAACCGATGAGCCACTAAAACGAATTGTTAATCCTTATGGTGGCATCAGGATGGTGTACAATTCACTAGAAGCTTATGGATATACATTAAATAAGGATATCGATACATATTTTAATCAATTTAGAAAGACGCATAATCAAGGTGTGTTTGATGCGTATACTACTGAAATGCGTTTAGCTAGGAAGGTAGGTTTATTAACTGGACTTCCTGATGCTTATGGACGTGGTAGAATTATTGGTGATTATCGTCGTATTGCATTATATGGAATTGACTACTTGATGGAACAAAAGAAAAAGGATCATGATAATTTATTAGGTTCCATGACAGATGAGTTAATTCGCTTACGGGAAGAAGTAACAGAGCAGTATAATGCCTTAGATTTAATAAAAAAGATGGCGCTTCGTTATGGTTTTGATATATCCATGCCAGCAAAAAATGCTAAAGAAGCGATTCAATGGACTTACTTTGGTTATTTAGCAGCAGTAAAAGAGAATAATGGTGCTGCGATGAGTTTAGGAAGAGTGGATGCTTTCTTTGATATTTATCTACGTCGTGATTTGGAAGAAGGGCTAATTAATGAGCAAGAAGCCCAAGAGTTAATTGATCAGTTTGTGATTAAGTTACGTTTAGTTCGTCATTTAAGAACACCAGAGTATGATGAATTATTCTCAGGTGATCCTACATGGGTTACCGCATCTCTTGCTGGAATATCAAATGATGGAAGTCACATGGTAACGAAAACTTCATATCGAATTTTGCATACGTTAACGAACTTAGATCCTGCACCAGAACCTAATATGACGGTATTGTGGAGTGAAAAATTACCAGAAAATTTCAAAAAATATTGTGCAAAAATGTCGATTGCAACAGATGCTATTCAGTATGAAAATGATGATGTTATGCGTCCTTTATATGGTGATGATTATGCCATAGCGTGTTGTGTATCGGCGATGAAACTAGGAAAACAAATGCAATTTTTTGGCGCACGTTGTAATTTAGCAAAATCTCTTTTATATGCTATCAATGGAGGAATTGATGAAGTTAAAGGGTTAAAAGTATTAGAAGATGTAGAAAAAATTACGGATGAAGTTTTAGATTATGATAAAGTTGTAAGTGCTTATTATTGTGTACTAGAAAAAGTAGCAGAGTTATATGTTAATACGATGAATATTATTCACTATATGCATGATAAGTATGCTTATGAACGTGGGCAAATGGCTTTACATGATACTTTTGTGGAACGATTAATGGCTTTTGGTGTAGCAGGGTTAAGTGTAGCAGCAGATTCCTTGTCAGCGATCAAGTATGCTAAAGTTAAACCAATTAGAAATGAAGAGGGAATTGCCATAGATTTTGAAGTGGATGGAGATTATCCTAAGTATGGAAATGATGATGACAGGGTAGATAAAATTGCGACAGGTATTTTAGAAAAGTTCTATCAAGAATTATGTAAACACAAAGTTTATCGAAATGCTATTCATACTTTATCCGTGTTAACGATTACATCAAATGTGGTGTATGGAGAAAAAACGGGTGCGACACCTGATGGTAGAAAAGCAGGAGTTCCTTTTGCACCTGGTGCTAATCCAATGCATGGACGTGATTGTACAGGAGCACTAGCCTCACTAAATTCAGTAGCCAAAATCAAATATCAAGGGTGCTGTCAAGATGGAGTATCCAATACTTTCTCCATTGTTCCAACGGCAATAGGAAAGTCTAAGGAAGAGCAAATTACGAATTTAGTAGCGATTTTAGATGGATATTTTATGCAAGGAGCACATCATTTGAACGTTAATGTATTAAATCGTTCGATGTTAGAAGATGCGATGGAAAATCCAGAGAAATATCCGTTATTAACGATTCGTGTATCAGGTTACGCGGTAAGATTTAATCGACTAACTAGAAAACAGCAACAAGAAGTTATCGCTAGAACGTTTCATGAGAGTTTATAATGATAAAGGGAAGTATTGATTCAATTGAAAGTATGGGCTTAGTAGATGGTCCGGGAATTAGAACAGTCATTTTCTTGAATGGCTGTTCCTTACGTTGTTTGTATTGTCATAATCCAGAAATGTGGAAGATGAAAGATAAAAATATTACACCAGAAGAACTTGTAGAAAAGGTAAAACGTTATAAGCCTTATTATCAAGATAATGGAGGAGTGACTTTTTCTGGAGGAGAACCACTGATGCAACCTGAGTTTTTGCTAGAGTGTTGTCGTCTATTGAAGAAGGAGAATATTCATATTGCTTTAGATACAGCAGGCGTGGGAACAAGATTAATGGATGAAATTTTAGATTTGGTAGACCTTGTTATTTTAGATGTTAAACATATTGACAAAGTGGGGTATCAGAGTTTAGTGAAACATGATATTAGTGATTTTTTAGATTTTATAGAGAAGTTGAAAAATCACAATAATAGGGTGTGGCTTCGTCAAGTTGTTGTTCCAGGGATACATGATAATATGGACTATGTGAAACGTTTTGCTAAGTTTATCAAGAAGATTCCTCATGTGGAAAAAGTAGAGTTTATCCCATATCATAAGTTAGGTACTGAAAAGTATGATGCCTTAAAGTTATATAACCCTTTAAAAGATTTACCAGCGATGGATAAGGAAAAATGTGAAAAACTTTATCAAGAATTTCTAAAATTAAAGTAGAATCTCGATAAGTTTTTCTAATATATAATGAACGTAAGGTCTCTATTGAATTTTTTTGCCGTTTGCGTCATAAATTTGCCACTTGATTATATGTCTATTATAAAAATGTCAAATTGTTCTTGTAAGAAAAATAAAAACTTCATTCGACATTTTATCGTTTGAAGTTTTCTTTTATCGTATTTACTTTTTAGGTTTAGGAATTCTTTTGATGACTTTGCTATAAACTTTTGGTTGTTGATTTTCTGGTTTTTCTTTTTGATTACTTTTTTCTAACATATTTTTATAAGCTTGATATACTTTATAATTCATGTTTTTCTCCTCTTTACTTTGTTTTATGGTCGGTAGTTAACTCGGTTTCCATATTGTATAATCCAATAACTCCATGAATGTAACTTAATATAGCTTTCTCTTTTGGTGTATACATGGCTCTATTTTGAATATCGATACCTTTTTGTAATTTTTCTTTTTCACTTGTATAACATTCTTGATATAAATTAGATAAATAAGCAAAAGCATTTTCTGGTAAAAGAGTTTCGCTTAAGATATTATCTAATTTTTCATGATGATGGTTGATGACTAAAAATTCCATGATGGCTTGCTTAATTTTTTGATTACTCATTAACATCTTAGTAATGTCATAAGGAACCACTAAACAATTGCCTAGTGAATCATAGTATTGTTCATCCTTAATTTCTTTTAAGGTATTGCCTAATTTTAAATCTAACTTAACCATTTCTTTTTCATTGATTCCTAAAACTTCTAATAAAATTCCTTCACCAATGTAACTAGTAATGGCTTCATCAAAGACAATAGGAAGTACATCAGTAGTAGTTTTTTTGTTATCTTTATGATAAACATATTCTTTTAATCCCATAGGAATAACAATGGCATTACTATATTCTTGTTTTTCTGTACAAAAGGTAGCATGTGTCATTTCATGAATTAACTCATACATTAAAAATAACGGTGGAACATCAACTCTTACATAACAATGTTTTTCTCCCCATTTATCTTCCTTATTAGAAATGGCATTAGAAAATTGATACTTAAATAGTCCATATTCTGAGTATGTTAAATCATTTCCGTAATCTACTAACTTCGGTGGTGTACAATTCTTTTTATATTGAACTTCATCTAATAAATGAAACTTCATGGTTAAAAATTGAAGAACAAACCTTTGATATAAAATATTATCTAAATCATTAGTTAGTCCCATTTTTTGAAAATAATTGTTCGCTGCATAAGAAATTAAAATAGCATAGTCTTCAAACAATTCTCTTAATCTAGTGTTTTCTAATGTGGTATTTCCCAATTGTTTTAAGTAAGAATCATCCTTATCGATTTCATCTACTTTATTAAAAATATTTTCTATCATACCCATTATTTCATAAAGCTTATCGTTATTTATCATACCTTATTCCCCCTAGTGATGAGTTTTTATTATAAGATAAGATATGCAAGTTGTCAATTTATATTGTTATTTTTCTAAATTTTTCCTATAATGAAGGAGGTGAAGAAAAAATGAGAATAGCAAATACTTGGAAAGACTATCAATTAGTTGATTGTAGCAATGGTGAAAAACTAGAGCGTTGGGGTAATATTTATTTACTTAGACCCGATCCCCAGATTATTTGGAATCATGGAAACTTATTAGAAAATCATAAAGAGATTAATGCCGTGTACTATCGTAGCAATAAAGGAGGAGGACACTGGGAAAATTTAAAAAGTACTCCTTCGATGTGGAAAATTAAGTATAAACATTTAACCTTTTGTATTAAGCAAATGGGCTTTAAACATACAGGATTATTTCCTGAACAAGCCGTAAACTGGGATTTTTGTATGGAAAAAATAGAAAAAGCCAATCGACAAGTTAAAGTGTTAAATCTTTTTGCTTACACTGGTGCTGCAAGTGTTGCATGTCTATCAAAAGGAGCAAGTGTAGTACATGTCGACTCTTCACGTGGAATGAACGAATGGGCTAAGGAAAATGTTAAGGCCTCTCATTTAGAAAATGCACCAATTCGCTTTATTGTGGATGATGTATTAAAGTTTGTAAAAAGAGAAGCAAGACGTGGCAATAAATATGATGCCATTATTATGGATCCTCCTAGTTATGGAAAAGGTGCTAACGGAGAAATTTGGGATATTGAAAAAGATTTAGATCCTTTAATTTGTGCTTGTATGGATATTTTAGTAGATGAACCCTTGTTCTTTTTGATTAATTCTTATACCACAGGTCTATCCAGTAGTGTTTTAGGTAATTTATTAAAGATTTATTTTAAAGATAAAAAGGGCAAAATTGATACTGGTGAGATAGGACTACCAATAGAAAATAGTACTTTAGTACTCCCTTGTGGAATTTATGGAAGGTATCAAAGTAATGACTAAGCTAGAAGTTTTATATGAAGATAATCACATTATCGTGGTGGTTAAGCCAGTTAATGTACTAAGTCAAGCCGATGCGACAAAGGACTTAGACTTACTTACGATGGTAAAACAATATATTAAGGAAAAGTATCATAAACAAGGAAATGTCTATCTTGGACTAGTACATCGTCTGGATCGTCCCGTTGGAGGGGTAATGGTATTTGCAAGGACTTCTAAAGCGGCTAGTAGGTTAAATGAACAAATCAAAAATCACAGGGTGCAAAAAGAATATTTAGCGATTGTTCATGGTGTTTTAAAAAAGAATGGACATTTCATCGATAATTTATTAAAAAAGGAAGATGGAAATACCATCGTACATCCAAAAGGTAAAAGAAGTGAATTAACTTATGAAGTGGTTGATGTGGATGAGAAAAGAAAGTTATCGTTAGTAAAGGTGCATTTATTAACAGGAAGGCATCATCAAATTAGGGTCCAGTTTGCATCACGTGGTTATCCTTTATTAGGAGATATGCGTTATGGAAGAGGGGAGAAAATAGGAATTGCGTTATATGCTTATCAATTATCCTTTTACCATCCCATTAGTAAGGAATTAATGACGTTTACCAAAATGCCTACTGACAAAATATGGACAGTCTTTAAATAGTAAAGAAATGTAAAGATAGAAAAATTGTTTGCTTTTTTCATCTTTTTTTGTTATCATTTAAATAGAATAAAATAAGGGAGATGAAATAGATGAATACACTTGCTATTGATTTTAGTGTCGATTGGTTTTTAACTATCCCTGGAATGCTAATCACTGGTGGAGTTCTATTATTAATTATTGCATTAATTATTTTTATTACCTCGGGTAGTAAGAAGGAAAAACCAAAGAAGGATGCTGCTAACGCCAATGTTAGTTCAACTCCTGATATGAGTGCACAAATGCCAAATCAAGCAGGTTTTTCTAATAATATGGCTGTTGGGTATGGAATAGCACAAAACATGGGGCAAGATCCAATGATGAATGCTGTACCAGAGATGAATGCAAATCCAATGGGACAAGGAGTACAAACACCATCATTTATGCAAATGACACCAACGGAACCCGCTGTTAATGATGTTGCACAGGGCATGAATTTAGGAAATATTCCTCCAGTAGTAGAACAACCTACAGTAGCTGAACCTAATTTTAATCCAGTACTACCAACGGTAGAAGCTACTCCTACTGTACCAGAGGTGAATGTAGGCCCTACTATGCCACAAAGTGGAATTGATCAGTTTACATCCGTTCAACCTGTTAATGATGTAACACTACCTCCAGTAGAGCCTGTTGTTGAAACACCACAGAATACTAATGTGATTATGGATACACCGATTGCTAATTCAGAAGTAGTGCCTCCAGTAGAGCCTATTGTACAACCTGAAGTATCTAGTATGGATATTCCTATGCCAACGGTAGAAGCACCAGTTGTTCCTGAAGTATCAGTAAACGATACAGTAGCACCAGAAGTTACGCCAAGTGAAGCAACTGTAGTATCTGATACTGCTATGGTTACGGATGAACCTAAAGGAATCTATGGTGGGGTAGAACCAGTAGTACCTGATATGAGTCAACCAAAGGAAGTAAGTCACGAGATTTATGGAGGAGCTAATCCACTTGAAAATACACAGCCAATTCCAGTAGTTCCTCGTAGTGCTTATCAAGGCGAAAGTCCACTTCCAGAAGAGATGAGTAATGCAATTGCTCAAGAAAATAGTAGTGCAGCACCAAAAGTGGAAGAGACAGTACCAGAAGCTACACCTGTTAGTGAAGTAGCACCAGTAGAAGAAGCTCCAAGTACAACAGAAGACGTTGAAGTATTAGACTTTTAATATCAAGCATCATTAAGTTGATGCTTTTTTTCTTTGCTTTTTTCGTGTTTTTGCTATTAACTATTTGCTAGGTAAACATCTTATCAATAAATTTATTCCTTTTTGTTCTTTTTTTTAATCTTTGGAAATAAGATATTAATGTAATAGAAAGGATGATAAAATTTATGGAAACATTAAAAGTCGGGGCTAAGTCTAACCCTAATTCAGTAGCAGGAGCACTAGCGAATGTATTTAGGGAAAAAGGTGAAGTAGAAATTCAAGCCGTTGGAGCAGGAGCCTTAAATCAAGCGATAAAAGCGATTGCCATTGCTAGAGGTTTTGTTGCTCCATCAGGAAAAAATCTCGTTTGTATCCCAGCATTTACGGATATTGTTATCGATGGGGAAGAACGTACAGCGATTAAATTAATTGTAGAAGCGAAATAAGCTTCTTTTTCTGAATCTGGGGTGCTAGTTTAAGATTATATTTTATAGAAATGTTAAGAGTTTGATATTCTTAGCATTTTTGTTAGTATAAAAGATGCTAAAATTTTAATTAGTATCCTTTAATGTTTAAGAATTTTTTTTGGAAAATAAAAAATCTAGCTTTTATGAATAATTTTTGATAAAATAGGGCTAGTTGGGAAGTATGAAATCATACCAAATTCTAAAATGGATAAGAAAATTCAAAATATTGGCGTGATTGTGTATGAATAATAAAGAGTTAAGGACAATAAAAGTTGATTGACGTATTTCATATTTTAAATAATAATCAATAAATAAAAGTTTTTTACTTGTTTTTTGCAAATTCTTAAAGTATGCGTTATAATAGGAACTAGAAAGAGAGAAGAAGTATGATTTTTGTTACTTTAGGTACACAAGATAAAAGTTTTCACCGTCTTCTATCGTGGATTGATACTTTGGTTGAAAAGAAAATAATTAATGATAAGGTAGTTGTTCAAGCAGGCTTTACCAAGTATTCTTCTAAAAATATGGAAATACTAGATTACATATCGATGGAAGAATTTGAAGAATTGATGGATGAATGTTCTATTTTAATTACGCATGGTGGAGTAGGTTCTATTATGGCTGGGTTAAAAAAGCACAAAAAAGTGATTGCTATTCCAAGGCTAGAAAAATATTTAGAACATACCAATGATCATCAAATCCAAATTGTTACTAAACTAGAAGAAGAAGGATACATTTTAGGTGCTAATAGTTGCGAGGAATTAGAAAAGTCGCTAGAAAAAATTTCTAAATTTATCCCTAAAAAGTATGAAAGCAATACAAAAAATGTGATTAACTTTTTAGAAAAGTACATTGATGAAAGCAAAGAATTAAGTACTAAAGATAGGATAAAACAAATGTACCATCGTTATAAAGAGATTGTGATGTATTTAATTTTTGGGGTATTAACGACTTTAGTCAACATCATTAGTTACTATATTTTTACAAGAGTTGTTCCTCTAGGAGAATATATTAGTAACATCATTGCATGGATAATCTCCGTTAGTTTTGCTTTTGTTACCAACAAGCTCTTTGTTTTTGATAGTAAAAGTAAAAAAGCAAAAACTTTATTAAAAGAGTTAACATCATTTATTACTTTTCGCTTATTATCGCTAGGTATCGATATGGGGTCAATGTATGTGATGATTTCTTTACTTAAGTTTAATGATATGATTGCTAAAATTATAGCAAATGGTATTGTTATCATTCTAAATTATCTTTTTAGTAAACTATTTATTTTTAAAAAAGAGGTGTGAAATGAAAAAAATATCCATTATTGTTCCTTGTTACAATGAAGAAGAATCGTTGCCATTATTTTATGATGAAATTACTAAAGTAGCGAAAAAAATGAAAAAATGTGTTTTTGAATTTATTTTAGTAAACGATGGCAGTCGTGATAAAACGTTAGAAATTATAAGAGATTATGCTAAGAAAGATGAACGTGTTCGTTATATTTCTTTTTCACGTAATTTTGGCAAAGAAGCAGCGATGTTTGCAGGATTAGAAGCATCAATTGGAGATTACACGGCAATTATGGATGCAGATTTACAAGATCCTCCTAGATTATTGGTAGAAATGTTTGATACTCTTGAAGAAGGGGAATATGATTGCATTGCTACAAGAAGCACATCAAGACACGGATATTCTTTTTTAAGAAAAACGTTTACCAAGTGGTTTTATAAAATTATTGCCAAGATTTCTAAAACCGAAATGGTTGATGGGGCAAGAGACTTTCGCTTAATGACTAGACAAATGGTCGATGCGATTTTATCGATGAAGGAGTATAATCGTTATTCTAAAGGATTATTTAGTTTTGTTGGATTTAATACCAAGTGGATAGAATTTGAAAATCAAGATCGACAAGCTGGAACATCGAAGTTTAATTTCTTTAAATTATTCTCTTACGCGGTTGAAGGAATTGTAGGATTTTCTACTGCACCACTAGTGTTCTCTGCTTTAATTGGAGTAATCTTTTGTATTATTGCGTTTCTATTAATTTTAGTCATTATCATAAAAACACTAATTTGGGGAGATCCAGTAGGTGGATGGCCATCGCTAGTGTGTATTATCTTTATGGTTAGTGGTGTTCAACTATTTTGTACAGGAATCATTGGAGAGTATTTAGCCAAAACTTATTTAGAAACCAAGAATCGTCCTATATATATTGTTAAAGAAACGGAAAAAGATTTGAAAAAATAGAAATAGTAAGCACTAGGAAAAGGCAAAATTATTTTGCTTTTTTGTCTATAAGTTCAACCTCAATTCACAAGAAGTCATTCTCATCCTAGAGTGATGAGATGAATGTCGAATATTTCCGGTTTTAGTTTACAAAAGTAGAAAATTTTGGTATCATTTATAATAGGTTAGGTGGTAAAATGAAAAGAAAATTAAAAAAGAAAGCCCTAATAGCAATATGTGTGACACTTGGCGTGATATTGATTATCGGCGGTGGAGTATTCTTTTTTTATCAAGGATATAAAAGTGATGTAGCAAAAACCAATGAACAAATCAAAAAAATCAAAGAACAATACGATCCTTTTAAAGAAGCAGTGCTGGTATTTTCAACAGAACGTGAGACAATTTTTAATGAAGTTTTTGCACATAAATATTTTATGGAGGTAAATACTAATTATGAATCTTGGATAGAACATTTAAAAACATATGAGTCTACTATAGAAAAAGTAGAAGCATTATCAAATGAATTAGTCGATTTATGTCAATATACCTACATAGATTATGATGCTAAAAATAAGTGTGAGGCTTTTCACATTTTATATGAACAGTCTAATAATTATTTTGTAAAAGATATGGAAGAATTTCAAACTTTTATTAAAGAGTACAATGCCTGGGTTGAAACAGAAGATGGAAGTGCTTATCAAAAAGTAGAAGAATTTAGTCCAAAGAAAACATATCAGTATGTAGATTTAAATCATGATCAAATATATACAGGAAAGGATATAGAAGGGTAATGGAAGAAGAGAAGTATAATATAGAAGAAAATATTGAACTTAGCGATGATGGTAAAAAAGGAAAGAAACCTAAGAAGGAGAAGAAAGAAAAAACAAAGAAGATGAAAACTTGGAAAAAGGTTCTTATCATTCTAGGTGGTTTATTTCTTTTTGGTATAGGAACAGGAGCTTTCTTATTATATGGACCATGGAGCTATATCCGTGAAACATTAATTACAACAGCTATGACAACGATGTCCCACCAGTATTTAGCTAAGTGGTTTTATAGTGACGAAACCATTGAGAAAGTATTAAATAAGAATAAAGTAGTAGAAGTAGATGAAGATAGTAATCCTAATTTAATTGAAATTACTGATCCAAGTGATCATCATGGTTCGTATGTTTCTAAGTATGATGAAGAAATTTTAACGAAAGATGAGGGAAATGATTTATATAAAGTGATTGAAGTATCAGGATCAGGATATAAAGGCTATTTAGTAGCGATTTATGATCCATCGAAAGTACATATTTCACTAACTAGATATTTAAACGTTCGTGGTGAAGCGTTAACGACGTTAGCGAAGAATAGCAACGCGGTAATTGCCATGAATGCTAGTGGATTTTATGATCCAGATTGGAATGGACCTGGAGCACTTCCTCATGGAACAGTAATTCAAAATGGAAAAATTGTAAGTGACTATATTGATGCCCCCGTAGGAGGAGGTTTCATTGGTTTTACTTATGATAATAAATTAGTGCTAGGTAGAATGAGTGCACAGGAAGCATTAAATATGGGAATGCGTGATGCTATTGAGTTTGGACCTTTCTTGATTGTTAATGGAAAACGTTCCTTTATTAAAGGTAATGGTGGTTGGGGTATTGCTCCACGTACTGCCATTGGACAAAGAAAAGATGGAATTGTACTATTCTTAGTTATTGATGGACGACGTGCTCATAGTATTGGTGCTGATATGGTAGACCTAACCGATATTATGTACAATTATGGAGCATATAACGCAGCCAACTTAGACGGTGGTAGTAGTAGTGCTTTAGTAATTAATAATGAAATAGTAAATACTCCTGTTGCAGGAGGATATCAAGGACTAAGAGATATTCCAACAGCATGGATTGTAACTAGAGATTAATTGATAAATATAAGGGTGAGAAAATTTCTTATCCTTTTTTTGATTTCTTTTCAGTAGTGCTTAATAAATTTAAAATATTGGTGTATAATGATAGAAGAAAGAACAGGTGAAGCTATGAATACTAAAATTATGGATGGGAATGAAGCTTGTGCGTTTGTTTCGTATCCTTTTACCGAAGTAGCAGGAATTTATCCGATTACTCCATCTTCTACGATGGCTGAATTAGTGGATAAATGGAGTAGTGAAGGGGTTAAAAATTTTTTTGATACTCCTGTTAAAGTAGTAGAAATGCAATCAGAAGCTGGTGCTAGTGGAATGGTGCACGGTTCCCTTCAAGCAGGGTGCTTAACAACAACATATACGGCTAGTCAAGGATTGTTGTTAATGATTCCAAATATGTATAAAATAGCAGGAGAACAACTTCCTTGTGTAATTCATGTTGCTAGTCGTAGTATTGCCACACATGCGTTATCTATCTTCGGAGATCATCAAGATATTTATGCCACAAGAATGACAGGGTTTGCGATTCTATCCTCATCATCTCCTCAAGAAGTAATGGACTTAAGCGGGGTAGCACATTTATCAACCATAAAAGGTCGTGTACCTTTCTTACATTTTTTTGATGGTTTTAGAACGAGTCACGAGCTACAAAAAGTGGATGTCATTGATACCAAAGCATTAATGAAACTTATTGATAAAAAAGCCTTAAAAGCTTTTCGTGAACATGCTCTATTACATAACAATGTTACTAGAGGAACGAATCAAAATGATGATATTTACTTCCAAGCAACTGAAGTGAGAAATCCGTATTATCAAGCATTACCAGATATTGTAGAATCTTATATGGAGGAAGTGACGAAGTTAACAGGAAGAAGTTATGCTCCATTTATGTATTATGGTAGTAAAAAGGCTACACGTTTAATTATTGCCATGGGGTCAGTTTGTGAAACAATTAAAGAAGTGATCGATGATTTATGTCATCAAGGAGAAGAAGTAGGACTTATCAATGTGCATTTGTATCGACCATTTAGTGCCAAACACTTATTAAAAGTATTACCAAAGACGATAGAAAAAATTGCTGTTTTAGATCGTACGAAAGAACCAGGTAGTAAAGGTGAACCTTTATATTTAGATGTTTTAGAAGCACTACAGGAAAAACAAATAAAAATTATTGGTGGGAGGTATGGTTTATCTAGTAAAAATACTAACCCTGCTTGTATTAAAGCGGTATTTGATTTTCTAAACAGAGAGGATTGCTTTTCTAATTTTACTGTGGGAATCAATGACGACGTTACTCAATTATCTATTCCTATAAAAGATTATCATATCAAAAATAAATATGTTGAATTTTTAGTATATGGGTATGGTTCTGATGGGATGGTAAGTGCTTGCAAAGATATTATGAAAATTACTGGAGAACATACTAATGCTTATGTGCAAGGTTATTTTCAATATGATTCTAAAAAAAGTGGTGGGGTAACGAAATCTCATTTACGTTTTAGTAAAAAAGAAATTCATGCGACATATTATGTAGAAAATCCAACTTTAGTGGTGTGTACCCAAGATAGTTATATGAAAAAATTTCTTGTGTTAGATAATATTTTAGAAAATGGTACCTTTTTGTTAAATACGACAAAAACTTGTGAAGAAGTTCTATCCTTTTTAAATAAGAAAGATATTGCTTTATTGAAAGAGAGAAAAATAAAATTTTATATCGTTGATGCTTTAGCAATTGCAAAAAAAGTAGGACTAGACCATAAAATTAGCACAGTTATGGAAACGATCATCTTTCAATTAAGTCATTTAATGGACAGTGAGTTTGCCATAAATAAAGTAAGAGAAAATATCAAGAGTAGATTTGCTAAAAAAAGCGGAGATGTGGTAGGAAAGAATTTAAAAGCGATCGATTTGGCTTTATCAGAACTTAGTTTAATTTCTTTAGATGAAGTGGATGATAAAAATGTAACTGAAGAAGTTTTGGAAGGAGAACTTAGTATTTTTGACCTTATGGATAAAGGATTAGGAGATAGCTTACCCGTTAGTGCGTTTCAAGAGATTTCTGATGGTACTTTTGATGGTGGTATGTCACGTTTAGAAAAACGTGAAATTTCATCGTTTGCCCCATGTTTTATTAAAGAAAATTGTATTCAATGTAATCTTTGCTCTTTAGTATGCCCACATGCTGTGATTCGTCCGTTTTTATTAGATGATAAAGAGATGAAAAAAGCACCAGAAGTGGTAAAAGAAGATTTATTAAAGGCCAATATTAAAGGACAAGAGTTAAGTTTTGTGATTAATCCTTCAATTCAAGATTGCACAGGATGTAAGTTATGTGTTAATATTTGTCCTGGGAAAAAAGGACAAAAAGCCTTAGAAATGAAAAATATTAAGGAATTAAAAGAAAAGGGAAAAATAGAAGAGTCTAGTTATTTGTTTGATAAAGTGAGTGAGAAAAAGGTGTTGCCTTTAAATACAGTGAAAGGTAGTCAATTTTCTAAACCGCGGTTTGAATTTTCTGGTGCATGTGCTGGATGTGGGGAAACCCCTTATTTAAAATTGTTAACACAGTTATTTGGGGAACGTTTAGTCATTGCCAATGCGACTGGTTGTTCATCAATTTATAGTTCTAGTGTTCCTAATACGCCATATTCTATTCCTTGGGCTAATTCTTTATTTGAAGATAATGCTGAATATGGTTATGGTATGGTAATTGCTAATTCATTAAGGAAAGAACAAATTAAAAAAGCTATGGAAAAATATATGGATAAAGTGGATGCTAAAGAAAAAAAGGTATATAAAGCTTACTTAAAAGAGGTGAATGTTGATACAGCAAGTACTGTGTTAGAAATTTTATCCGCGAGTAAAAATAAAGAATTAAAAGCTTTGAAGCAAGATATTATGCCAAAGTCTATATGGATGGTAGGAGGAGATGGCTGGGCTTATGATATTGGATTTAATGGAATTGATCATGTATTAGCAAGTTTTGAAAATGTAAATATTTTGGTGCTTGATACAGAAGTTTATTCAAATACTGGAGGACAATCTTCTAAGTCTAGTAAAATAGGTTCAGTAGCTAAGTTTACATCACACGGTAAAAATCAAGCAAAAAAAGATTTAGCGAAGATTGCTTTAACGTATTCTCATGTTTATGTTGGTAGTATTTCACTAGGAGCAAATTATCAACAAGCAATTAAAGTACTAACGGAGGCTGAAAACTACCCTGGTCCATCGATTGTTTTGGCATACTCTCCTTGTATTGCCCAAGGAATATTAAGAGGAATGGAAAGTACAATAGAAGAAGAAAAAAGAGCAACGGAGTCAGGATATTATCCTATTTTCCATTATGATCCTAGAAGTGAAGAGTTTTCTCTAGACAGCAAAGCAAATTTTGATTTATATGATGATTTTCTAGATGGGGAGGATCGTTATCAAATATTAAAGAAAGTGAATAAGGAAAAAGCTAAGCAATTATTGAGTGAAAATAAAGAAAATGCGAAAAAACGTTATGAATATTATCAAAGTTTAGAAAATAGGATCAAGAAAAACGAAGAAGGAAATGATATCATTAAGTAAATTTAAATAAACGTCTTTCTTTTTGTGAAAAAATACAGTGAAAAAGAGTAAAAATAATTAAAGTGATAAAATTAGATAAAATATAACAAAAATAAATTTATCTAATTTTTTTCTTCTCAAAGAACGTTTTTTTA
>OOIH01000720.1_pt1 | contig 21583 bp, 38 predicted proteins | sample 1691801 | NCBI WGS metagenome assembly OOIH01 (sample SAMEA1061690, study PRJEB22710) | metagenome
GGAAAGCGTTCAAGGAGGAGTTAGAGGACGATATGACGCAAGAAAAGTTTAATGCCATGATGGATACATGGCTGGCACAGAAGGCAAAGCTGGCACCGTTTGCATGGTCCAAGGAGGACCGAGACTGGGCGGAGGCCAATGGGATTATCCAGGGCGATGCCAATGGAGCTAAACGCTATAAGTCTTTTGTGACAAGGGAAGAGATGGCAGCGATGCTGCACCGATCTCAAAGATAGAAAAATTGCCGGAGAGGTTTATTCCTCTCCGGCTTTTTATTATTTCAAAGACACTTATTTATCTTCTTTACCGCTGCTATCTGGACGATTCACAATGGCGTCATAAGGATTCAAGACTTCAAGCGTTTGTGACCACATAAAAATACCTCCCTTAATAGAAGCCATTACAGTTTATTCTAATCTATTCTAAAAGTATCATACCAACTATATTGAATAAAGTCAATGCTTTTTACATTCTAAAGTTTACTACCATTATATGATGCCTCATCAGATTTTACTTTATCTAGTTTATTCTTGGCATTTATTATTTTCTTTTGTGCACGCTGTTTCTTTTGTTCACTTTTTTTACGAATTTTAACTAACCGTTTTGTCCAAGCGTTAAACAATCCAATGATGTTAGTGTAGTATTTATCACCAGGAGATTGTGTGTTGCATTTTGCAATATAGTAGTATAATAGCCAAATAACTGAAAGGAAGGATTGATGCAAAGACTGATAAATAATTTTTTCATCAGCTAAACGATATTGACAGTTCATTGCAAACCACTCTAAATCATTTAACAAGTTTGATATTTCACTCAAGAAATCCTGTTGTAGGTAAATACCATTTTGAATAATATACTCTTCATCGTCTTTAGAACGAGTAACATGGGCCGACCACAGTAAATCGCGTTCTAAAACAGAAGTACACCCGGACATCTTTGCATTTAAGATTGCAAAAGGGTCGATTTTTCGCAAAGTTTTGTCAACATCTGACAAAAGAATATTTTTATTGTTTAATAACCTTTCTAGTTCGGCAATGTTAAAAGAGGATAAGTTCTCCATTGGAAACCATTGTTTTACTTTTGCCTCTAAACCAGCGACGCGCATCGTCTGTGTAATAAAAGAATACTTGTCAATAACCTTTTGAGAATAAAACTTGGCCAAATTACAGGCCGCTTCTTTTTTTGCCCTTTTGCGTTGATGGCGATAAGCTAGAAACGCGCAGAAAACAGATAGAACTGTAACGATTAACATAGCAAATGTTAATTTTGTGTCGATGCTCCAACTTTGAGTATTTGCAGAAGAGGATAAAAGTTGCCGCATAATTACACTTCCTTTTCTTTCTTTCTACAAAGGCTGTTTTATTTGGCGTTAGGCGTTAAATTACTTATTTACTTCTGGATTATCAGTCCGGCCCAGGAGGTAGTCAACAGAACAGCCTAATTGATTGAAGCAGCGAGCGCAGCCAGAGTTAAAATCGATATTGAGGATTGTTATCACCAATGGCTAGTTGAACCTCATCTTTTTTATAGTAAAGAGCAACCTTGTGGCGTAGTTCATCGATTGTTGTACAGGTCTTTGCTATACCAGTTATCTGGTTAATATGCGTTACAAGACGATTAACTCCATATTCCTCGGTGAACCATTGATGATAATTTCGGCCAAAGCGTGGTGCAGGTTTATTCTCTTTCAGATATTGCGCAATATCAGGATCAAGGGCATCGTAGATTAACTCAAGCACAAGTTTTCCCCAGTATTTAGGACGGTGCTGCAAAGAACCGCTCCAACCTGTAAGCCTTCCAAATTCTTCCCACAGCTCATCTGGAAATGTTTTCTCCCAAGCACGGAGTTCATCGGATATGAATGCTCTGATTTTCACCTGCAAAGCATCAGCTTCTCGATAGTCTTGATAACCCGTTGCCTCATCAATCAAAGCAATTAGACCAGTCTTGGCACAGGCAGAAAGCAAAATTGAACAATTAATTGCAATACCTTGTTGCTTCTCTGTTAAATCAGCCCCGGATGTAAAAGCAGTTACGTAAGCTGAACAAATATCCAAAAATGTTTCTGCAGTAATCCCTTTGGCAATAACAGGATTTCCCGGAATTTCAAATTCAACTATTTGCTGCATTAGTTTTTCTGCATCAATATATGTTTGCAAAGAACGAACACCTACATATTTGGATAAATCTCCAGTAACAACATTTGCTATTGCTTTAACGGTAGCTCGCATACTTATGACTCGACGCTCATCATCAAGTACATAGCAATCTACATCTCGGCCACCAAGTTCGAGAGTACCAGTGTATTTTGCAAACGGAGATTTAGGAGGATTTTGTTTCCTCATTTGTATACCCCTTTCTAATTTCATGCGGCACAAGTCAGTACTGATTTTGTAAAAAATAGTATCAGATTTTCGGATTTGCTATGAAAATTTGAAGAATTGTGATACGAGAAGTTAGAAGTTCCGCGGCACAAAACATCATTTATTAGTTTTGGAGTTATTGATCAGGCCCATATCATCTGCAATCAGTCCGACAACATAGGCGTTAAGACTCTTACCCTGCGCTTTGGCGTATGCTTGGATAATGGCTTTTTGACCTTTGGGGACGGTTACTTGAAAGCGGTCGACTTTTTCTTTTAAGTATCTGTCTTTCGATTCCTGAATCTTTATAGGGTCAGCCATATTAGCACCTCATTTATTTACTTCAGGATTATCAGTCCGGCCCAAGAGGTAGTCCACGGAACAATTAAGGAAATTGGCCAGTTTTTCGAGCTTATCAGCCGATGGTAAGCAGCGCCCACTTTTCCAGTCACTGAGATTCCCAGTAGAAATTCCAGTTGCATCGGACACTTTTTTTGCGGTGAGATTCAATTCACTTATTCGGGCAAACAAATTGTCAATATTAGCCATAATGTCCTAGTTCCTTTTGTGCAATTCTCCAAATCTCGAAAATACGAGCAAAATGTGAGCCGGAGCCGTTGACAATCTCGAATATTCGAGCTATAATTTTACCGTGGTCAAAAGATACCACATTATAACACAAAAGGGAGGTTAAAGCAATGAGCAGGGAAAAGAAAAGCGGCCACAAGAAGCCAACCCTCGAAAAGTTACTTCTTGCAACCGCAGCCCTAAACCTCATCAAAGCACTGATAGATATTATCAGCCGCCTGATTGAGTAAAGCGGGGGGAGGAAACTCCCCTTGCTTAAAGGATAGCTTTTTCTTGTCTCTTTGTCAAGAACATTTATGGCTAATAAAAACGAGAAAATCATCATTTGTAGAATACCCTACTTTAATCCTGTCACCAAAGTCAAACACATAAACCTGCTCCATCTTTACTCCGTTTCCGGCTAACTGGGCGTGTTCTCTAAAATGTCACCAGGCTGACAGTCTAACATTTCACAAATACGAGAAAGGTTTTGGAAGGAAATTGCTTTTCCCTCCCTTAAAGACTGTATAACACCTTCAGCCAATAGTCCCTCTTTGCGCAATTTATAGGTGTTGAATCCACGCTCTTTTAATGCAGCCAAAATATCAATTTTATAAGTAATTGGCATTAAATCACGCTCCATTAAATATACCCAATGAATACACAGAAAACAATGTATAATTTACACAAGATATTTTACTGTTTTTTGTATATAACATCAATAGACAATGAACAAAAATCTGTGTATAATTAAACCACAGTTAAGGATTCCCCTTAACAATAACACAAAAAGGAGGATAGCACAATGGCGAAGGCAAAAAGAAACGGCAAGAAAGACTCCAGCCTGACAAGCATCGTCTTTCTTACCGCAATCCTAAACCTGATAAAGTCCTTAATCGATTTGATTAAGAATCTTTCAGGGTAAGGGTAGGAGGGGAAACCCTCCTACTAAAAGGATACTAAAATGCCGTGCCATTGTCAAGAACAAATATGGCTAGTAAAAATGAGAAAATCGTCATTCATCGCAAGCCCGAAACAGGTGTCCGCAGAATCGTCCACGTAAATGCGGAAACACACAAAATCATTAGAAATCTCTGTGTTGCCTCTGGCATGAGCTGTGCAGACCTTCTGGACCTTTTAGTCCCATTTGGTGTGCAGCATTTAGAAATTCAAGATTAAAAAGGGGGAATAGATATGCTAAACACTATTTTGGATGTAGCTTGTGTTATACTAAACCTAACCGTTATTATCCTGCTGCTGAAACAGCGCCAGAAAGGCGAATAGCAGCTCTATAGCAAGCCTTACAACTGAATACCAGACAGGAGGACCTGCCGGATGGGGAAGCATCGCATACTGCGTGCCAAGTCCAGTAGAAAAATGGTCGAGGCCGAGCTAGGGTACAAGCATGGAAATTCTGACAACTGGACAAGATTCTGAAAAAGCCAGGGATTCCCCCTGGCTCTTTCTTTTATCGATCTAAACTTTCTAACATATCTATCATCTTGAAAAAAAGACCGGCAAACTCTTTGCGTTGTTCTGTCGTAAACTGCAGGAATAGATCCAACTGTTCAAGTAAGCCGTATTCTATTCTCTGGCGTTTCATGGCAGCTGCAGGGGCTAGGAGTTGCTGCAAGGGAATGTCCAAATTCCTTGCTATAACCTCCAGCGTGTCCAGGCGCGGATTGCTGTGACCGGATTCAACATCCTGCAGAGTAGAGCGGGCGATGCCTATTTCTTCGGAAAACTCTTCTAAAGATTTCTTGTGGTACTTGCGGATAGCCTTAACATTCTGCCTTAAGTTTTCTTTCAATTCATTTGCGATGTACATAAGAACACCTCCATTAAATACTGTGCAGTGTAACTCAATATACGCACCGAGTATTGAAGTTACATAAATGACCTTAAGTGGATGCTTATATGAAAATCGCGGGGAGCGGTACCTTTCTCCTTGCGATATTCAACATAGGATATAATGGACTTGAGCAAGCGGTTTCGGTCTTCATGAGAGGCTTGACCGTATAGACTCAAGGCGCTTTCCAGTTTCTCTATTTGAATTTCACGATTGACTTCAGACAGGGACTCTAGGTGTTCTTCAGCACTGCGCCGCTCTGCTTGGAGCTTGTACAGCTCTCCTTCAATAACGCTCATGCGGGCAGTAAATGTGGCTTTATCGTAAGTACCGTCTTCTAAAAAGCCGTAAAGACGGTCACGCTTGGCATTACATTTGACAATAGCCGCTTCGGCCCGCTTCAGGTCTTCTTGTGCAGCCGTAATTCGGTTTTTAATGTCAGTAGACGACTCCTGCTTAAGGCCCGTTAAAATGCCATCTAGGGCTTCCAAGAGAGCAGTTTCTACAAAGGTCTCTTTTGTCCCCGGCATACAACCGGAGCGAGAGCAGTAGAGATACGGATCATTCTTATCACTGACCAACTGCATTCGTCGGCCGCATTTGGCACATACCAAGAGTCCGGTCAGGGGATGATGAGCTTTGCCGTCATATTGAGTAGGCTGATAGTGGTTCTTGCGCCACTGCTGTACAGCGTCCCACTGGGCTTTGGTGATGATAGGCGGATGCAATCCATCGGCAACAATCCATTGAGCGGGGTCCCGCAGATAACTGTCGGATGTACCGTTATCCCGACAATTCCGCCTGTTATGATAAATTTTACCAAGGTAAACTGGATTTGTCAAGATGTATCGAACGGTATACCTTGACCATGGAGCGCCGCGTCGCGTTTTGGCACCCAAGCGATTTAGCTTGTCGGCTATGGCAGTCATGCCGCTGCCGGCAGCATAATCGTCAAAAATCATGCGGACAAATTTTGCTTCCTCCTCCACAATTTCCAGTGATGGCCGTCTTCCGACTCTGCACTGGCGGTACCCGAAGGGGGGATTAGAGATATATCCGCCGGATTCCAAGGTGGCAACGACGCCTCTGCGCATCCTCTTGCGAATCATCTTATATTCCTGCCGGGCAAAGAAAGCCTTAAACTCTGTCATTTGTTCGTCGGAGTCATCATTTAGGTCATACGTTTTGTCAGGTGTAATAATTAAAGTATTGCTGGCACGGAAAGTATCTAAAATTAGGCCCTGGTCACGCATACCACCACGGCCTAATCGGTCAATGTCCATGCACAAAACTCCGGCATATTTGCCTTGCTCCACAGCATCAAGCAGCAGCAGCATTTGAGGCCGCAATGCGATGCTCTCACCGGAGACAATTTCCTCGTATGTATCAGACACGACAATATTCTGTTTTTCAGCTAAATCATCCAGCGCCTTTTTGTGCTTTGACAATACCTCCTGCAGGTCTTGTCCTTCTTCAGCGCGGGATTTTCGCAAATAGCGGGCGTAAAGTTTCATCGGTTTACCTCGCAAGGTACAGATCTGCGGCTAGGTTGCCGTTCTCGTAGTAGCAGACTGCTTTTCTTATAAAGTCTTCCGTGACGCCAAAATACTCGGCCAGCTCCCAAAGTTGAGTGAACCCAGAAGCAACTGCAGCCTCTAGCATATCCTTTGGAATCAGGTATTGTATTGCCCAGCGATCAGCGCGGTTTTCGTGTCGCTCGATTAAGTCATAAGGGCTATAAACTGTATGTGTTGCGCCAGTACAGATATGGCCGCCTTCATGGGCTACTAGGACGAGTTCTTCTGCGGCAGAATGAATGCTTCCAAAATCCATAAAGACTCCATATGACTCACCAACTTCGATGGTTGCGGCCTGTTCCTCGCCAATGGACCAGTGATAAAACCGAACACCCATATCATTTAGTTTGTTGTATAGTGATAATATATTTACCCCGGTTTTCACCATAATACTATCTCTCCCTGTTGCTGCAAACGATGCTTTTTAATCTCTGTACATATAATCAGTGAATGTTTCAATTCCATCTATGTGTTCCGAGAGTTTAGGCTTAATGTACTGCCGCATTGGGTCAAGGATAAAATCAATCCCGCTGCGACGTGCCATTTTTGCTACTGGAATAAAATCGCTATCGCCTGCAATTAGAATGATTTGATCAACGAGCTTTTCATACGCCAGAGAAGCAGTGTCCAACCCAATTCGCATATCAACACCCTTTTGTTTGACTTCTAATTTGAAATCTTGTGTTGTAAGTTTATCGATGGCAAGTTCACCAGATAGAATCTTCTGCAGTTTATCTTGTTTAAGCGTGTAATGTGCTTGCGTTTCAGCAAGCTCTCCACGTCGTATAGCCAGTTTTCTTTTTTTGGCCAACTCTTCATAAAAACTATTTGTCCATTTTGTTCCAGCCATTTCAGCAAATGAAATTGTTTCATTTGTAAGCGGATGTAGAATATCTCTTGTCATTGGAGGACAGTCATAGTAGAAAATACGATATAAGTCTCTCGGTTCTTTTGGAATTGATAAATGCAGCAAACAATAGGAGAATAATTCTTCTGCCCGTTCAGCAGCACTTTTTTCTTTTCCCCACAACTCGATTGCGCGCTTTCGATAATATCCACCATCTATTAGGATTGCAGTCTTTCGCACAGACATTTGATTCATATAAATGCCTCCAAATAATAAAACCCTTGAGTTTGGGACATCCCGAAAGGTGGGAGCCCTCGCCCAAGGGTCACTTTAGCTATACAACGCTATGTTGTACTCTTATAATATGCCCTGGGCCCAGAATTGTCAACCACAAATTTATATTCGCTTATATGCGGGGCTTCAGAGAATTACTTATTTTTGTCCTTTTCCATATCCCGCTTCAGAAATCTTGCCATTTCAAGCAACATATCTTTCTTTTCCTGCGGGAGGTCTTTTGTCTCATTATGCATAGCATAAGTGAAGTCATTAAAACCAAAATCATCTTTGCGCTCATCGTTGTCGGTGGGCGCTTTTTCCTCACCATTTAACAGATATTCCACTGATACGTTGAAATACTCTGCGAGCTTTTGCAGAGTTGGGTATTTTGGCGTAAGACCTCTTGATTTCCAAGAAGCCATCGTAGACTGGCTGATTTTCAAATCTGCTCTAACTTGCGAAAGAGAGCGATTGTTTTCCTTACAGAGTTGTTCAAAGATAGCATAAAAGCCCAAAATAGACACCTCCAATTTGTGCAAGTATACAAATATCGATAAGTCGATTGACAATAAACGATTTATCGATTATACTATTGACAAGTCGATACTCACACTTTACCACAAATGCAAGGGAGGTGCAAGGAAAATGTACAAAATCAGCGGGAAAAGTCTAGGTACGGCGATGTTAGCTGCTAATGTGGGGTCTTTCAAAGAGCTGGCGGCGTTAAGTGGCATTTCAATCAACACGTTATCAAGATTGAACAATGGCGGATCTGTAAAGCTCAACACTATTAAGGCACTGGCGGGCGCATTGAATATTGATCCAGAAAGAATTATGGCAGAGAGCTAAAAGGAGAAGATGAATGCCAAAGGAGCTACAAAGAATGTCAGATAAACAAAAGCAGCAGGCGGTGGCCCTGATTAAGAAACTGTGCTGCAATTATGATAGCGGCAACTGCCTCGTTTTAAGTGGATGGGATCATACTCCCTGTCCACAATGTGCTAGTAATTCCCTAATGTGCAAGTATTTCCGGGACGTGCTTCTGGAGGATAGGGAGGGCCAGACACTCAAAGCGCAAATCATTGGTGATGAAAACCTTAAGACTTGTCAAATGTGCGGGAAGCCTTTTCAGGCAATTAGCAACAGGGCGAAATACTGTCGGCAATGTTCTTCTAAAGTGGAAAAAGATAAAGCAACAGAAAGAAAGCGCAAACAAAGGGGGAAATATGTCACGGTTTAGAAAATTAAAAGCCCTTGTATTTCAATGCTTTGCAGGCACAGAAATCGAGGGGGTAATACAAAATGACCTGGACCCCCTAAAACGGGCTTCTAAAGCGTGACATTTGCTTAACTCAAAGATAGCATATAAGGTGTCCGTTAAAGCGGTCTTTCAAATCTAAAACAAAAAAGCCGCCACAATGTGACGGCATAAAAGAGAGTTGCTCTGTAGCGACAGAAAGGAGAAACATAATGTTTTGGTTTAATTTTAAGGAGAAACATCCTAAAGCCTATGAAGCTGTACAGTGGGCGATTTTGGGACTAGCAACAGCAGCGATGATCGCGAGCTACCTCAAGTAAAGAAGAAAGATTTAATAAATGCAGCGACAGAAAGGAAAAAATTATGTTTAGACGCATTCACAACTTTTTTTACACAAAAGATGGATACATCACAGACAGGGCATGGAATCTCACCATCGGAATAATGCTTGCGGGAGTTCTAGCCAATGCAATTCTGCTGCTATTGCGATTATGCTGAAAAACAGCGACATAAGAAATACACTCACAGAAAGAGAGATTACAAGTGTATGAGGTAACTACCTATTATGCAAATAATGCCCCATATCTTCAAGAGTTAACGATTTCGTTAAAATACCGCGATTGGTGTGAATTTGAAAAGACACAGTTATACCAGGAGCTAATTGAATATCTTTCGTCTTTAGAAATTCAAGATATGTAGCAACAAATGCTGATGGTGGTAAGTTTAGCGGAAAACAGGGAGTTTTAGCTTCATAACCTGATGGTAAACGTTTTATCATCTTGGGTTCCAGCTCACAAGGATACCAACTACCTCCACATGAAACTAGCAACTGGGATATAGAGGCTGGGAGTGTTGATATGTTTTGGAATAATAGAAAGAATTGCATTACATCTTCGCCGCGTCGCGCATAGTCAAGCACAGTTAGCTTTATCGAGTTCCTGCGTATCCAGAAATCGCGAATCCATGTAAGAGCGGCCATCAGAAAACCGGCCACAGCTATTCCGAGAGTAATCCAATCATAAACACTCATTTATTTACCTCCGGGTTATCCGTTCGTCCTAAAAGATAGTCAACAGAACAGTCTAGCTCATCGGCGATGCGGGCGAGGCTAAAGGAAGCCATACCTTTGTTGTCATTGATTTGCCGGATAGCGTTTACACCTAAAGCGCACCTAGCAAGTAAAGTATCCATAGTTATCTTTTGAGATTTGCAAAGCTCTTTTATACGATTTTTCGTTTCTTGTGCATTATACATAAACGGTTGGCTCCTTTTTGTGCAAACATACAAATCAACGAAAAACAGTTGATTTTACTTGAAAACGACGAAACATCGTTGTATCATTTACTTGCAGTCAACCACAGTAAAAAATGATTTCAGCATGGAGGAAAGCAAGAAATGAGTGATTTACAGGTTTTCAAAAACTCCGATTTCGGGGAAATCCGCACAGTGCTTATAGGTGATGAGCCTTATTTCGTAGGCAAAGATGTGGCGGAGATATTGGGCTACGCAGACCCTAGTAGTGCAGTAAGTAAAAATGTGGATGATGAGGACAAAACCACATTGCTTTTAGAGCAAGCTGGTTCAAACTATAAAAGCAAAACCACTTGTATCAACGAAAGCGGCCTATACAGCCTCATACTCTCCAGCAAGCTGCCAACAGCTAAAGCGTTTAAGAGATGGGTCACAAGCGAAGTTTTGCCCTCTATTCGTAAACATGGGGCCTTCATGACACCGGATAAAGACATTGCTACCTATTTACTTCTGGGTTATCTGTCCTTCCTAGTAAAAAATCCACGGAACAGTCTAGTGTATCAGCGATGCGGGCAAGGCTATCTCCCTTGAGCATTGAGCCATTATACATATTTGAAAGGGTATTCTTGTTTAGAGAAAGATCAGAAAATAAATCTTTTAATTGAATGCCTCTCGATTTAGCGACACATTTTATTTTTTCGGCAACTTTAGTCGGTTCATACATATTATTCACCTCTGTTTTGTGCAAAACATAAAAATCAATAAATTTATGGAAAATATATTGAAATCAATAAAAATATGGATTATAGTTTAATCACGGTAAACTTCTGCTGCAATAATACAAACGGAGGAGAAAGCAAGAATGAACGAATTGCAAATCTACAACTATAACGACAAACAAGTAAGGACCGTAGAAAAGGATGGGGAGCCATGGTTTGTACTCAAAGATGTATGTGCAATTTTGGGCCTATCGAATAATCGCATAGTGGCGGACAGACTAGATCAAGATGAGGTAAGCCAGACTTACGTCACCGATTCGATTGGCAGACAGCAGGAAACGACAATCATTAATGAGTCTGGTTTGTACAACGTCATTTTAAGGTCGGATAAGCCAGAGGCGAAACCTTTCCGTAAATGGGTCACAAGCGAAGTTTTGCCCTCTATTCGTAAACATGGGGCCTATATGACACCGGAGACTATCGAGGAAGTCCTAACGAGTCCGGACACCATTATTAAGCTCGCAACGCAACTCAAGGAAGAACGCCAAGCCCGTATTCGTCTTGAAAAAGAGGCCGAGAAAAACAAGTCCAAAGTACTATTCGCAGATTCCGTTTCAGCGTCCAGCACATCAATTCCTGTCGGTGATCTGGCCAAGCTCATAAAACAGAATGGCTACGATATCGGTCAAAACCGTCTCTTTGCATGGATGCGCAGCAAGGGATACCTGATGAAAAACGGCGCACGTCAAAATATGCCGACACAATGGGCGATGGACATGGGCCTATTCCAAATCCAAGAAAGCACGGTTTCTGATGCTGAAGGCAACATTCACATCGCTCGTACTGCCCGTGTGACCGGAAAAGGGCAGGTGTATTTCCTGAATTACTTTCTTGAACCTTGCCAGGTTGCATTCCTATGAGGAGAATATTATTTTTCCTTCGCCGGCTGCTCGCTGGATGGCATAGCTCTGCAAGTACTCCCACTTCTCAACCGATCTCAAATTCATCTCAACTACGCGACGCCCTCTTGAGGTGTGCATCACTAACCGAAACCGAGGTCGATGAGTACATAGCCTATAAAGAAAGTAAAATTTGCCAAAGTGTCCCGTTTGATTATGAGCTGATGCATCCAGATGAAACAGTGTCGTGTCTATATTCTGACGGGATACTTCAAATAAAAACAGTTTCGCGTCATACGCATCAAATCTCACCGGAAACACTTGCGAAAGTACAACGGGTTTTACCTCTAATTTATCTTCAGTAGAAAGACGCCGAAAAGTTTGTATACTGGTTTCGATTTTTACATCTTTTCTTAAAACTCTGTCCCGGATATGTAAATTTGTCAAAGTGAAAGGGAGTCTAGTTTTATTAACCAATGCGAAAAGCAAGAATACCGATTTTGGCGATTCTTTGCAATCATCCACTAACACTATGCCGTCAGTCGAAACTCGCATCCAATTCGTGATAATCTGATAAGCCGCGAGAATAACGGAAAGAACGAATCCCAAAACACCCGCAATACTAACCAAAGTATCTAGTGTGATGTCATTTAGAGGAACAAACATTTCCATTCACCTCTGGATTTCATTGCGAGTTATATACACATTATCATGTTTGTATTGATATGTCAAAAGAAGGAGTTGAAAAAATGAGCATCGGAGCAAACATTCGTAAAATCCGGGAAGAAAAAGGAATGATGCAGTTGGAGCTGGCAGAAAGAATTGGTGTCACATCGTCTATGTTGAGTCAGATCGAGCGCGGCAGCAAGTCACCATCTTTACCCCTGGGTGTAGCGATCGCCAAAGTATTAGAGTGTTCTATTGAGGATTTGATTAAAGAATAGAAAAGTGACATCTATATGTCGCATAAAATGAAGGGAGGTGACCTGACATGGGAAGACAATACGAACAAGTCATACCGATAAAAACTGTAACAATACTACCGGATGGGGTTCAACTGATTACCCTAAACTACGGAAAACAAGGGACTTCCACGGTCAGGTTAGTGCCTCCACCTCGGGAGAAAGATACGGAACGAGAACGCCAAGTTGGCCACGATAGAGTCCAAGGAATTATGAATGACGTATCAATACATATACGCCAAACTATAGCTGAAAAAAGGAGAACTACATAAATGAAATACCCGATTGATTTGGAGTTGCTCAATGCTCTTCTACCGAAGTTAGTAGGCCCATTTCAGGAGTACAAAGGTGAGATATGGAATTATCTCAATCGAATTAATCAAGCATACGATGATGGCAAAAATGGTGTTACAACAGGCTATCCGATACAACTAGAGCAGGGGATGCGTATAGCGCGAACCAGTGGGAAGATGGATAGCTCGAATCGATATCAGATTCACAATCTGTTGAAAGCACTAGTTGATATGTGCAACGAAGCCTACGAGCAAGGACAAAAAGATAAGAGGTGACAAACCTGAAACGGTACATAGGAAAACGAGATTATATCTATCTCATACTGGCTGTAGTGATTTTCCTGACGACCTGTATGGTGTCTGCAAAAATGGATAGTACATACCAGTCAAAAAATGCGCGGATTGAGTTTTCTGTGTTTACAATGTTGCGGCCAAGACGAGGATTCAATTACTTGCAAATGAGTTTTGAAGAAGAGCAAGTAAACGAAACTGAAAAGACAAAAGAAGATATGGCACAGCCTGAAGAGTTAGAAGAGGAACCGCAAATTGCAAGTGAACCAATGGAGGAAGATGAGGCAATCAGTGATAGTGATATAGACCTGTTAGCCCGTATCATCTCTTGTGAAATGGGATGCAGTTGGATCCCGGATGAGCAACAACTGTATGTGGGATCTGTGGTCTTGAACCGGGTGGCATCTGATTTGTTCCCGAACACACTGCAAGAGGTCATCTATCAACCAGGACAATATGCGCCGGCTATCTCCGGATGGCTGGAAACAGTCGTGCCGGATGAAAGAACTAGAGAGAATGCCAAATGGCTATTAGAGAACGGAAGTGTTCTGCCAAATGGTGTATTGTATCAATCAACTGTCGCTCAAGGACCAATTTACGCTACCTACTATGATGCAACGCTAGGAACGATGACCTATTACTGTTACGGTTGAAAGGAGGCCCTATATGTACATATGTCTTGAGTGCGGCCACCACTTTGAAGATGGAGAAGAGGCGATTTGGGAAGAACAACATGGATTAGAAGATAGCCTTTATGAGAAAATGTCAGGCTGTCCGATTTGTAATTCCGCATATGCAGTTGCTGGGCGTTGTAGAAAGTGTGGACATGATTTTTTAGAAGATAACCTTTATTCGGGTCTTTGCAAAAAGTGTTTGACAGAATTAGCCTTACCGGAAACAACAGCAGATTATGTTCATGACAGACACCTCTCCTGTAGCTTCTACAGTGAGTTTTATGACGGCAAAATCGAACGAATGAGCGATAGCCTTGAAGAAATTTTGCGGGGCGGTATGCTCCAACAAGCGGCTGTAGAAAAGCTGAAACGTGAATTGTCGACCATCAAGAAATGTGTGAGATATATCATGTCTGACGAGGCGGCTACCTATGATTTTTCACAATGGCTGCAGGAGCGGGGTGTAACTTGTGCCCAGAGATAAAATTTTAGAATACCAAGAGACGTCGGTCTCTATTTTTTTCCCAGATGGAGAAGTGAAGTGTGCCCTTTGCCCTTTGTTAGAGACATATGCCCGTGACCAATGCAGACGAACAGGCGAATACATATTTGACCGACGTGGAGTGGGGCTATGGTGTCCGTTGAAAGCAAAGGAGGATTGAGAATGGCAATCCCAGTTATGATTTACGGACAGAGCGGGTCCGGGAAAAGTACAAGTCTGCGTAATTTCAAGCCGGGTGAGGTATCTATTATCAACGTCAGTGGTAAGCCGCTGCCATTTAGGAATAAACACAAGACATACAACTGTGATGACTATACCAAAATCTTGGCAGCAATTCAAAAGGCCAAGACGAACGCCATCATCATTGACGATGCTACCTATCTAATGACAAACGAGTTTATGCGAGGTGTAAAAACGGTTGGTTATCAGAAATTTAATGACCTTGCGCTTAATTTTTGGACACTGATTAGGACGGCGGCTGATTTACCTGAAGGCAAAATCGTGTATTTCATGGGCCATGTGGATTCGGACCAGAATGGAAATGAAAAATTCAAAACGATTGGAAAGCTGCTGGATGAAAAAGTCACGCTGGAAGGAATGTTTACGATTGTTCTAAAAACCGTGGTGCAGGATGGAAAGTATCTCTTTTCTACGAAGACCAACGGTCAAGACACAGTAAAGACACCTATGGGTCTTTTTGAAGAGTCATTGATAGAAAATGACTTAAAAACAGTGGACGCAGCAATCAGGGAATACTGGGGTCTGGCACCTCTGACCACCATCAATGAATGACAGAAGGAGAAAACAACATGAAACAGTACAAAGGAATCAAAATTGAACCGACAAAGCAAGGCCGTGAAATCCTCCCAGCAGGCGGCTACGTAGCGAGAATCAAGTCTGCCGTTGTAGAAGAAAACAACTATGGCGACAGGTTACTTATTTATTTTGATGTAGCGGAAGGATCACACAAGGATTTTTTCCAAAATGATTGGGATGGTCAGACTCAGGAGGACAGACGCTGGAAAGGTTGTTACCGTGCATACCTTCCCAAAGATGACGGTAGTCAGCAGGACGAATGGAGCAGAAAGACCCTGGGAAACATCATTTGGTCTCTGGAAGAAAGCAATCCGGGTTTTCACTTTGATTGGGATGAGAAGGAATTAGAGGACAAGCTGATTGGTGTTCTATTCCGCAATAGAGAGTGGGAGTTTAATGGAAATAGCGGCTGGACGACAGAGTGCAGCGCATTAAAAGATGTCAATTCTATCCGCACCGGAAAGTTTAGTATTCCCAAGGACAAGCCTTTGCCCGACAAAAAAAAGCAAAGTGATTTTCCTCCATTGCCCGACGATGACGACTGCCCTTTTTAATAAATGAATCACTTTGATGTGGACGCTGCTCTCAAAACAATGACTATTTTGGTAGACACCAGAGAACAGCCAACAGATAGGTCGAAAAGAAGGTTGGCGTCATTTGGCTGTCCTTATGAGCGGCGCAAGCTGGAGTTTGGAGACTATTCGGTGAAATGCGACCGGCTGGACCTTTCCGGCAGGGTTGCAATCGAACGTAAAATGGACTTTTCAGAATTGGCCTTTTGTTATGGCGTAGGGCGGCCACGCTTTACGAGGGAGTTTGAACGGGCGAGAGAGGCGGGGGCAAAACTCTATCTTCTCGTGGAGAACGCCTCCTGGGAGAAAGCCTATGCAGGACAATATCGCAGTCGTATGACTCCACAGGCTCTTATCGCCAGTATTCTCGCGTGGCTGACGCGGTATAACTGTCAGGCCCTTTTCTGTAAAGAATCAACCAGTGGAAAACTGATCAATGACGTTCTTTACCGTGAATTAAAGACAGCACTGGAGGCGCTGCCAGATGGGAATGGCTGACACAATTAAGGCAAGAGTCACAATGCGCCAGGTAGTAGAGTTTTATGGCTTTTCGGTGGGACGGGCAGGGTTCATTCAATGCCCGTTCCACACGGAAAAAACGGCAAGCCTTAAACTCTATGATGATACCAATGCTTTTTACTGTTTTGGCTGTGGAGCACATGGCAGTGTAATTGACTTTGTAATGGGAATAGAACACTGCGGGACAGCGGACGCTTGCAGAAAGCTGGACAGCGCATTTGACCTTGGATTATTCAAGACTTACAGCTTCAAAGAACGTCGAGCAGCAACCCAAGAAGCTGTAAAGAGGAAAAGAGTCCTGCAGCAGAGAGAAGCCCAGCGTGACTACTCTCGCCAACAATATAACAAATTGACGCAATATTATCGGTGGCTGAAACAGCAAAAGCCGACAAAAGAAACAATATTTGATATGGATTATCTGGACCGTCTGCTTGATAGATTCCTTTTATCAGACGCTATCATCACTTTTGATGCAGATGCAAGGATTAATGCCTTATTAAGTAAATACAAAGACCGGGGTGAGTACGATTTACAGCGCAACAAATATTGACATCATGGAGCGCGAACAGCTGCTTCAAAGTGACTGGTTAGATGACGTTTTTGACTTGGAAGATGAGATCAGCAAAGCGAGGATCCTAGTGAGCGCAGAATTAAGAGCAGAGAAGCTAGGTTGCTTACCGCAGTTTAAGCAGATATTAAAGGCATATAAAAAAGAGTATACAAAGCTCCAAAAAGAGAACGCTAGGACGAATGCCCGAAAAAAAGAGAAGATTATTTTTGAACTTAACAAAGAGGGGCTTCCTAAAGCTACAATTGCTAATTTCCTTTCTGTATTAAGAAATGACCCCAAGTTTGATACTGTCCGATTTAATACACTTTCCTGCTCACCGGAGAAGACTTTCAGAGGAAAAATTGTCCGATGGACTGACGCAGACGATGCAGCTGTCCGGGAATATATCGAGCGTACATACCATTTTCACAGTACCCAGAAATGCGACGATGCGCTGCGGATTTTTTTTCGAGAGAGAGAATACAACCCAGTAGTCGACCTTATCGATTGCACGGAATGGGACGGAACACCAAGAATCGAAACTTTTCTGACAAAGTGGATGAAGTGCGAAGATACGCCCTACACCAGGGAGGTCAGCAGACTCATTTTTGCCGGCGGTATTTTCAGACTTTTTGAGCCGGGTTGCAAATTCGATGATGTTCCAGTCCTGATTGGCACCAAGCAGGGCGAGGGGAAAAGCACGCTTGTCAGATGGCTCGCTATGCGAGACGAGTTTTTTGCAGAAGTCAATGAGATTGAAGGCCAGAAAGGTATGGAAGCGGTCGAGGGAGCCTGGATTTGCGAACTGGGCGAGTTATTAGCCCTAACAAAAGCCAAGGAAGTTGAAGCCGTTAAGAGTTTTTTGACGCGGCAGGTGGACCACTACCGCAGGCCATATGACAAAAGGACCAGTGACTATCCGCGCCAGTGCATTTTTATTGGCACGACCAATAGGGAGCAATTTCTGACTGATCGTACAGGAAACCGCAGATTTTATCCTGTCCAAGTCTATCAGAGCGGCTATGAATTATTCGACCACAAAGAAGAGATACAAGGCGATATTCGGCAGTGCTGGGCGGAGGCCAAAGCACACTATGACAAGCATGAATTGTCTCCTTTTGCCGATAAAAAAGTTTTGCAAAAAATCAGAGAAATTCAAGAAAAATCTGTAGAAGATGATTATCGAATTGGAATGATCCAGGCTTATCTGGAGGAAAAAGCAGGTGATTCAATTTGCATTTTAGAGCTTTGGAAAAACGCTTTGGATAACCCATTTTCCAAACCGTCTAAAAAAGACAGTAATGAAATTTCCCTGATAATGCAAGGCTTTGCGGGCTGGAAGAAAAACCCAGTCTCAAAATGGACTAAAGAATATGGGAAGCAAAGAGTGTGGATCAGGTCAGACAGAAACGAAGATATTAAGTATCAACTGCTGCCGGACTAAAATGTAACCAAGAAAAGTCAGTTCACAAAATAGTTCCAAATTGGTTCCATCCTAAAACCATTGGTATTACTACCTTTACTCTACTTTGTCAACCAAGGAACTAGAATAATAGAGAAAGATAGTATAAATAGGGGGATATTATATATATAAGAAATATTGGTTCTTTTGGTTTCTTGGTTCTGGGAGATAGAACGGAATGGATATAAGAGAGATAGAACAAAAGGCATATCTCGGTGAAAAAATGCCAGATTTATTAACCTTACATGAACAGGTGTTCTTTATTCTGCTACGCGGGCTTTATATGCAATTACATAATGACTATATCGACCGAGAACAGGCGGCAGCTGAAAAGAAAAAAATTGTTGCACAATACAAAAAGCAACTCCGGCGAGAGAAGTTTAATTCTAACCTTGCTAAACTACAAGCTAATTTTTTCCGAGAGGTAGAGGCTGCTGCATCTCGATATGCGAAGACAAGGTCACGAGAGGCGGCTGACGAACTTTATCAGACGATTTACAAGGTACAGATAAAAAGCCACAAAGGATGTGATAAAACATGGTAAAAGTAAAACAGTGTGAAATGTGTGGGAAAGAGATTACTTATCAAAGGTCCAATAAAAGGTACTGTGAAGATTGTTCTAAAGCAAAAAATCGACAACGCAAGATAGAAAATATGAGGCTGGCGTCAAAGCGTATAGCAAGGTGTATGGTTTGCGGGGGGCCTGTCATACCTGGGAGTGGTAGTTTCAAGTATTGCGCTTTTTGCCGCACACTGACTGCTAAAGAACGTGAAGCCTATGCAAAACAAAAGGAATCAAGAAAGATTGGTTATTCGCTAGTAGAGCTTGCTGCTTTGGCTAAGCAATATCGTCCGCCATATGCCACTTATGGCAAATTAAAAAGCTATATCCATATGACTGGGAAACTGCCGCCGGAAGAGTACAAAAGGAGCGATGCAATTGAGTAAGCCCAGATATGATTGGTGGCCATATGTAAAAGGGATGATTCGTCGCTATCCGCTATTGAAAATGGAATATGAAGATCTACATAGTCAGAGTGTGACAGCACGTTATAGCTGCCTACCTCGTACAGGAGGCGCAGATCGGGGAACGGAGGTAATTTCTATCCGAGAGTTGCCTAGTACAAAACAAAGGGAATTTGAGGCAGTAAGATGCGCCATCGAGACGACAAAAGGCTATGCCAACGGCAAAGAGCGTCTAGCGGTTATTGATATGGTGCTGTGGAGACGAAGTCATACAATAGACGGAGCAGCTATGGCAATCCCTTGTTCCTGGCGTGTAGCGTGTCAGTGGCATGGAGATTTTATCCGTTTGGTAGCTAAAAATTATGGCTTATTGGATTAAAGTTTGCATACAAGAGCCCAAAAGATGTGATAAGATGATATTATGAGATTATTTGATAAATCGATTCATCACGATGTTCACAAACAGAGGCTGATAGATTCTGCAGAACTGGTTGGCTTTTTTGGGTTCCCAAAGGTGACTAAATGTTTAGAGATACCTGAAGAACTTTTGCCATTTAATATGGCGATGACAGAGAAAATACCTGACAAGAAATGGATACACTTTTTCTTAGATGATTATCAGTTTGAACGGGTATGGAACGCACCAGGAAAGTATTTGCCGATTTTGAAACGGTTTCGGGGAATACTAGGGCCGGATTTTTCCATGTTTAGTTATATGCCTAAAGTGCAGCAGATATATAATTGCTGGAGAAATGCAGTTCTTTGCAGTTGGCTGCAGCGAGAAGGAATTGTTGTAATTCCTACAGTGGAGTGGAGCGATAGAGAGAGCTTGGGATGGTGCTTGTCCTGGGTACCAAAAGGCAGCAGTATTGCTGTGGGGACATATGGCAGCTATAGTAGTGTTGAGCGACGGCGAGATATGCTGAAAGGGTTGGAGTATGTTTGCAATACATTGAATCCTTATGCCCTATGCGTGTATGGCAAACCTGATACGACAGTAGAATCGCTGTGCAGTCGGACTGTCTTTTTTGAAACGTATTGCCAGCAGTTGAGAAAGCGGGCTTGAAATGGGTGGAAGTAAGCAATATAACGCTGATGGTGGTTTTATAACTCAGACTTATAAGCAGAGTGGAACTACAAGTAACGGCATTAAAATTTTAGATTCAAATATAAATCAAAGCAATGGGTTACCACTATTTTCCAATACGCCTCATACTATGTATGCAGAAAGAAAAAATGAGAAAGTCATACAAATTTCTGTTTATGGCGGTGGGAAAGATGGAAGAATGAAATTGAAGGATATTGACTGGGGCCATCCGCATAAAAACAATGGTGTTACGAAAATGTGGCAAATAGGACAAATCCATGTACATGAGTATAATGGTCGGACAAGGAGCACGATGGCACGCAATCCGTCTACTAAAGAGCGGCGGCTGGCTATGATGGCAAGCTATGGTGGGTAAGTATGAGTAAATATTTAGGATACGACGACTTTAACGATTTTGAATATTTTGCAGCTTGTGGCGGAAATATTTTTTACGAAGGCCATTCTTATGACCTCTATCATAATGGGTTAGGCTACTGTATTCAGGATTATGGAACATTGGAAGAATATGTTGCAAATGGCAGAAAGCCTTTGAATGAGAAAACCTTTGAAACGGCCGAAGAAATGCTTGATAATTATGTTTTCTTTGATGGAGTCAAAATGCGGGACATATATGAACGCGATTACGATATGATTCCGACTGGAAAAATATGGGCTTTATTTAATGCATACGCGTATTGTGATGATAATGGCCCATCAAAAACGCGCAAAGAAATATTCAAAGGTATTTATGGTGAAACTTTAGAGCATGTGCGTGAAAACAATAAAGAAAGATTAAATAAATTACTTGGGAGCTGTTAAAAGTAACAGCTCTTTTCCTTTGGAGTGCCAGTATAGGATAAGCTGGAGGGTGGGACTGGGGAATTAATTATGGGACGACTTAAATCATGTCCATATTGTGGACATATACATGACAAGAAGTATGATTGTGGGAAACGGCCAGTATATAAGCGCAAAACAGAGCAGGACCAATATCGCAATACATATGCGTGGCAGAAAAAAAGAAATGAGATTTATGAGCGCGATTATTATCTTTGCAGATATTGTTTAATGAGCGGCAATATCACATATAAGAGTCTGTCAGTGCATCATATTGAGCCAATAAAAGAGGCTCCTGACTTGAAAGATGAGAACAGTAATCTTATCACATTATGCGATGTATGTCATAAGAAAGCAGAAGCAGGGCTGATTGACAGGGAACTACTTCACACGCTGACAGTATCCCCCCCGGTATCTTAGTACAAAAACAAATGATTGCTTCACAC
>OOIH01000544.1_pt1 | contig 20992 bp, 38 predicted proteins | sample 1691801 | NCBI WGS metagenome assembly OOIH01 (sample SAMEA1061690, study PRJEB22710) | metagenome
ACATCGTCTTTGACGCCCGTCAGCTCTTCACGGGCGGCGGTAGCGACGGGCCGTTCCCGGACCGGGACGCCACGGACGCCATCTGCATCGAGGAGCAGGGCGGCTACCAGTTCCGGCTGGCTACGGACGGGGAGGAGAACCCGGTCTTGTACACGGAGGACGGCGTCCCGCTGTACCGCTGGGACGGGGAGGCGGCGGTCCTCCGGACGGTGGAGGAGATCCAGGCGGATCTGGCGGCGATGCCTGAGCCCCTTCCCAGCGAGCAGGAGCGGCTGCGGGCGGACGTCGATTTTCTGGCGGCTTTGCAGGGGGTGAGCCTGTGAGCGTATATGAGCTGGCCCAAAAGTACTACCCTCGGCTGTGGGACAAGTCCCGCCTGGAGGCGTTGGTAGAGGCCGGGAGGCTGACGGCGGAGGAAATGGAGGAAATCATCTATCCAAAGGAGATATGATCTATGTCTGAGAACTGCAACCCGAACGACTGCCCCGTGTCTGCCCGTGTGGACGCATTGGAGAAGGAGTTCAACCGCTATCGTGGCAACTCCTCCGAGACCCATCGCCTGATGTTCGACCGCATCGGGGCGTTGGAGCGGAGCGGGGCCGCGCTGGGGGAGAAACTGGACAGCATCGACGAGAAACTGGACGGCCTGGCGGAGACCGCCAAGGCCCTGACGGAGAAGCCCGCCAAACGGTGGGACGGGTTGGTGGACAAGCTGATCTATGCCGCCGCGTTGGCGGTCGTGGCTTGGATCGCCGCCGGTATGCCTGGGCTGGGCTGAGAAAGGAGATACCTATGATGAGTGAAAAGACGAAGAAATGGCTGAGAGCGGCGGCTGTCCGGGCCGTCAAGACCATGGCGCAGACGGCGGTGGCCACCATCGGGGCGTCGGCAGTGCTCACCGCCGTGGACTGGCCCGTGGTGGCGTCGGCGTCGGTGCTGGCCGGGGTGCTGTCCCTGCTCACCTCCCTGGCGGGTCTGCCGGAGGTGGAGGCATGAACCTGCTGGAATGTCTGCTCACAGAAAACCGGTGTTACAAGACCGGGGCGAAGATCAGGCCCAAAGGCGTGATGGTCCATTCCACCGGGGCCAACAACCCGATGCTCCGGCGGTATGTCCAGCCGGTGGCCACCACGCCGGAGAAGGATGAGCTGCTGTGGCAGCTCGGTGTGAACCGCAACGGCAACCACTGGAACCGACCTGGCCTGGACGTGTGCGTCCACGCGTTCATCGGGAAGCTGGATGACGGCAGCGTAGCGGCGGTGCAGACGCTGCCGTGGGACCATCGGGGCTGGCACGCGGGCACCGGCACCAGCGGCAGGAGCGCCAACGACACCCACATCTCTTTCGAGATCTGCGAGGACGATCTGACCGACCCGGCCTATTTTGGTCAGGCGTACCGGACCGCCGTGGAGCTGACAGCTATGCTGTGCGCTCAGTATGGGCTGGACCCCATGGCGGACGGCGTGGTGATCTGCCACCAGGACGGCTACCGCCGGGGGGTGGCCTCCAACCACGGGGACGTGTACAACTGGTTCCCCAAGCATGGAAAAACGATGGACGACTTCCGGGCCGAGGTGGTCCGGGCGATGAAAGGAGACAGAGCGGACATGGTGTACTTCAAGACGCTGGACGATGTGCCCAGCTATTACAAGGCAGCGGTGTCCAAAGCGGTGGACAGGGGAGCGCTCAACGGCACCGGAGGCGGAGAGCTGAACGTCTCCGAGGACCTGTGCAGGACCCTCACCGTGCTGGACCGGCTGGGGAAGCTGGATTGACGCACGGGCCACGATGTGGTAATATTTGAAAGAAAGGAGCGCAGGATATGGATAACAAGAAAGAGAATCTTCCCATCAAGTTGGAATACAGCGACGTGCAGACCGTCCCGCTGGCGCTGCATGAGATGCACATGGCAAGGCTGAACCGGCTGCTTCGGTGGCTGTGCGTGGCCTGGGCGCTGTCTACGGCTTTCGTTGTCTTGGCCTTCGTATGGCTCTGGAACCAGTACGACTACGGAAGCAGCACGGAGCTGTCAGGGGTCTATAACCTGGTCGATTACCAGGGCAACGTGATCAGCTCCGACCTTTCCCCAGATGATGTCATCCGTATCCTGGAAGAGCTGAACGATGGCAAGGATCAGGCGGTCCAAGACCAGAACTAAGAAAAATGGCAAAAGCAAGGGTACGCGCGTGCATAAGTGACACCGGCCTCACCCGTTCAGAATGGGAGGCGGCGATCCAGGAGGCGGCCCTTGGGATAGAGGACACCCGCATCGCGGAGCTGTATCTTTTGGATGCGGTCCCGCAGGTCGATATCGGCGAAGAGCTTGGCTTGAGCCGCAGCGCCATATCCAAGCGGCTGTTGAAGATCGTCGATAGGATAGAGCGCACGGCCAGAAAACTGCATATGATCTGACTGGCGGAACGCCCCCTCCGAATGATCGGAGGGGGCGTTCTATTGCGTATCTACTTGCTGGAGGAGTACATGAAAAGCCGTCTGGAAAACAAATTTATCCGCGCTATTCTTGATGTAAACTGATAACCGGCCCCAGAGGGAGGAACAGCTTACCCTTTCCCTGTTCCTCCTGCCTGCGGGCTTTGTCCTGTATTTTGGAAGGGGGCGATGTCTTTGCCGAAAGAGCAACCCGATAAAGCGACGTATGAAATTGAACTTCCACAAGCCATTATAGAAACCTTTGCCCGCTTTCTTGTCCCGGAGATACGGATATACTATGACAGCGAACAGGGTCAGCGGGAGTTTGCGGAGTGGCAGGAAACACAAGGGGAGGGAATCAGCGAGAATTAAAGCGATATGCAAAAGCAGGGAACAAGTCACAAATCTTGGCCCCTGCTTTTGCCTTAGTGCAACTTGAAACCCAATTCGCGTATCATGTGGTAAAGATTTGCAACTTCGACTTCAAATACTTTTGCTATATCAGGTATTTTTGCATTTTTACTTGGATACCTACTATTAAGTCCCTTGTTAGGAACTTCAAATGTAACTAAAGTATAGTTATGTGCGGATGCTGTTGCAATGAGCCATGGGTCAGCAACGCTTCCTTTTGACCACTCTGTCAATGCAGATGGCGTATAACATGGATTTCTTTGAATATATTGCAGGATAGCACTATACTTTTCCAAAATATTTGGTTGCCTATGATCTACATAAAGACCGATTTCAAGGGCATTCATCCACTCTTTCAGGCTATCGTTTCCCTGGAGGATTTCACTCCTTACTATATCCAAAATAGCTATTTTCCCATTCTTAATGGCCTGTTCCATCTGATTCCAAAATCCTGGAGCAAAATCAAATGGATAGTAAGTAAGATGTGGAGTTATCAATGAGTTTGAGTCAATCAAGAAAATGGCTTCACTCATTTTGTTCCACCTCCTACACTACCAGCCAGATTAGCAAATGTAGAACGATTTGTATTTGTAAGCCGGTAAGCATCAGTATAGAGGGTTTTTCCTTCCTGTACGCTACCTACGAGCATGGAAAAAAAACGTTTGTCAATTCTACTTGCAGCAGTGCGATAAAAATCTCCACCACTTTCACCCTGTTCTTTCTTCCTTTTTCGGCTATCATTATAGAGCTTTACTGCCTGCTTTGCTATTTTTTGATAAAGCTGATAATCAATAAACCCGCTGTCATACGCTTTCCTTGCGATCACAGTAATGCCACACTTAAATTCACGCACAAGTATTTCAATTGCCTGTTCAACATTATTTTCTTTGATCGTTAAATTCCAACTGTTTATAAATGTGGTTTGTGGCACCAATATTTCGGCTGCTACAGCATTACAAAGCGTTTCAGTTTTGTTAACCTTTTTCCCTGTGCTGTATCGATCATTAAATAAGCTATTCTCTCCTATACATATGTGAGAGAACTCATGCAACAAAGAGAAAAGCCTGCCATTTATAGAATCATTAGAATTAATAAAAATCAAGGGTGCATAAGCATCAATAACAGAAAAGGCCCTAAATTCTTCTACATCAAGTGGGCGATGAGTATTATTACCCACGATTCCACTCATCATCACAATAACCCCTGCGTTGCTGATCGCAGTTCTTATTAGACTAAAAGATTCTTCGACAGTGCAAGTGTCCTTATACCATTCATAGCTAATGTCTAACAAACTACGAACCTTTTGTGCAAACGTTTCAAAAGAAGATGTGCTTTTTAGCCCTCCAACAAAAGTCAAAGGACTATTTGCTTCAGAAATTAAATACTCATGCATCCACGTCTGCACTTGATCCATATCATGCAATGTATCAATTAAATTCCGACTTGGATTTTTTAATTCTATGCTATCGATTGTGCGGTACTCGACAATGGACAGCTCTTCTACTGGTGGAGTTTGCAAGAAAAAATACCCTAATGGTATACCTGTTGCTTTGCTCACTTTTTCAACTTGATTAAAGGTAGGTTTTTTTTCGCCGTTTACCCACAAATTCAAATATTCTCTTATTTGATTTGGAAGTGCGTCAATTTTGATATGTGCAATAACCCAATCCAGTATCTCCATAGAAACATTGACAGGTACTTGCATTATATTCTCACCTCCAAATTATTACTTTTCGGCACCATCTCTATGATAACAATATTTTACTTTAATAATAGGCGGAGGTCAAGGCTTTTATACCTTGACCTCCGCTGTTCATTTTGACATCAGAGCCACACCAAGACGACAAAGCCGCCCTTAAAATAATAGGTGTTCCTCCAATGTCCGCTTGCTGAAGACTGTCTTCTGTTCAGACGGACGATGCTGGGCATATTCGATTTTCATGGTAAACCTTCAGGAGCATAAATCTGGGTGCGCCTATATTGCTATAAACTGTGATATTTGTCAACTAAAAAGGCAGAAATAAAAAAATATGCGCCGACGAGCAGCAAGCGGGCCTAAGACTGCCCCGCCTTGCTCTGTACTAGACCAGGGGTGGTTTTTAGTCGGTCGAAACAGTTCCTAGAAGCTCTTCAAGCTTGTCGCGGTCCCAGAGGAGGACGGTTAACTGCTTCTCACTGGGGGAGTGTGGCATCTTCTCAAACAAAATATATAGTCGGCTTAAATAGAAGGATAACTAAGTCGATGAACCATCCTATTCCAAACAAACCAAGTGTGAATAAGTAGATGATTCCCATTCCGATTTTACCTTCATAAAATTTGTGTGCACCAAAAAAACCAAGAAACAGGCAGAGAAAGAATGCAGCCCATTTGTTCTTGGCTCGGCCAAATCCGCCCATGTGGTTTATATTTGTGTTTGTATTAGCGTTAGAATTATTGATTACAATGTTCGGCTGTTCTGACTTGATTTGCCCCACCTGTTTCCCACATCTGGGGCAAATAACGCACTCTTTATCAATGGCCTCTCCACAATGCTGGCAAAACTTTAGGCCGTCCCGTAAGGCACCGCAGTCTGGGCATCGGGTTTTTCCGGCTGGGATTTCAGCACCACATTTTTTACAGAACATAAAAATAATCCTCCCTAAAAATATAAACGATTTATCTTATTTCAATAGTAAGCTACTATCCTAACATTTCTTGTACCTTTAATCCGTTCCACAAAAGAACTCCAGTCTCCTTTGCAAGAACCTTTGCAGATTTAGTAAAAACGCTGTTGGTTGCAACGACAGCAACATGAGCAGAATAATGGATTTTTGATGCAAATACCTGCTGAACAGCTTTTACACCAACTGAGGATGTGTAATATTTACACTGTATGACATACTTAACACCATCTTTTTCGGCCAAAACATCCGCCCCAAAGTCACCAGATTCTTGCGTTACCTCAACATTAGAAAATCCACATCTTTTCAGGGCGGCTGCAAATCTACATTCAAATTCATGACCGTCTTTTGGTGGAGATATATCGCACGACTGAAAATCCATTACATCTTGTTGAATTTCCTTGAATGCCTCTTTTTCCTTGCGGTCGACACGTTTTATCCAATCTATGATTGTAAGTTCAGTTCGGCGGAGTGCGGTTTCATATTCTTGCAAGGCTTCGAGGTCAGCCCTTGTTTTTTCTCTTTCACGCATAGCTTCTGTAAAAAGTTCTTTCTTTTTTTTATCGGAGTATTTTTTGATGCTTTCCTTTATCTTCTTTTCGTACCCCTCTTCTTTTTCAGAAAGTTCTTTTTCCCGTTTAGATAACTCTTCTTCCTTATTAGTTATTTCTTGAAGCCGCATCTCGATTTCGATTTCTGTTTGATTCAGACTGGATTCCCGTTCTGCCAATTTATTCTTATATTTTTGAAGAGCGATCCTGTGCTCTCTGTAATCATCTTGGAGCTGGATTTCAAATTTCTTACAAAATTTTGCGAATTGTCGTTCTATCTCCTTTTCTCTTTCTTCAATTTTTAGGCGACGTTTTTCTTCCGCTTTTTCCTTTTCAATGCGTTTATACCCCGCTTGATTTTCAGCCAGTGTCTTTTTGAAAAATTCAGCAAGCTTAGACATAAAATCGCCCCCATCTACAAAATACCACACTGTGCTTTACCTGTCCACTATATGCGTAAAATATTTCTTCAAAGGCTATTGACATGTTCTTGAGATGTACGTATAATGTATCTATAACAAGGGGCTGGAGGTGAGAAGATTGTCCCCACGTGAAAAAGCCAATACCGAGAGGGTCAGCACATTCCTTTCTGCAAAGCATCTGGAGCAGCTACGGCAGGAGGCAGAGGAGAAGGGAACAAATGTAAGTGCTCTTATTCGCATGATTCTTTTGGAGCATTTGGCTGCAAAAAAATGAAAACAACCCGTTCCGCCCTGACAAGCAAACGAGTTGTTTTCAGAAACACCAGGAGGTCTCCCCACTGGATACCTCAGTATACCACGAAGGGAGCCTCCGTGCAAGAACAAAAGGAGGTTCTTAGAAAAATGACCGAGATCGAGAAGATGAAGCGGTACATCGCACGGACGAAGCTGGACGACAGTCGGTACTATCTCGACCTTATCGAAGCTATCGCGATCGCGAAAACGGCCCAGACGTATGACGATGCGTTAGATGCTGTCAGTCTTGCCTTCAAGTATGGGCAGGCCAAAGGCTATCGCGCCGCGAAAGCGGAGGTGAGAGCATGAACACGACTATCACGTTGGAGGGTGCTGCCGCCCTGACTGCCCAGAGCATGATCGCAGAGGCCCGCGCCAAATGGCCCGTATTGAATGGCGTAACGGATGGAGAGGTCTTGACTATCCTTGTGGGCTCTGTTCTCACAGAGGAGGTGAGAGCATGAACGGCTTGAAGGTCCAGGACTTCCACGGCAAGCAGGTCATCGACAGCCGGGACGTGGCGGAGATGGTGGAGCGGAGCCACAACGAGCTCTTGAAGAGTATTCGACTCTATATTGGGTATCTTACCGAGGGCGAAATCCCCCACGGTGAATTCTTCATCGAAGATACCTACATTGATGCGAAAGGCAACACCCGCCCGAACTTTTTGATCACCAAAAAAGGCTGCGACATGATCGCCAACAAGACCACGGGCAAGAAGGGCGTGCTGTTCACCGCCGCCTACGTGTCGGCCTTCGAGGAGATGCGCCAGGCGCTGACCACCGCACCGGCCCGTGTGAGCTTGCCGGAGGGTGTGTCGCTGAGCGGCTTGGCCAAGCTCATCTCCATCACGCGCCGGGTCATGCTGGACGCAGGGAGCACGCCGCAGGACGTATGCGGCATGGTCCGGGAGACGTTCGGGGCCGCAGGGCTCCCGGTCCCGTCCACGTTCCCCAAGCAGATCCCTGGACAGATGAGCCTGTTCGCTCACACAGAGGAGGTGGGGGCATGAACGAGCTACAGATCTTCAATTACCACGACACACCGCTGCGGACCGTGGAGAAGGACGGGGAGCTGTGGTGGGTGCTCAAGGATGTGTGTGATGTGCTTGGATTAAATCGGGCGCTTGATACGGCAAAACGGCTTGATCCTGACGAGGTGGATTTCGCCCACCTCCTGGACACAAGAGGGATATCCCAAAAAACATACATAGTCAATGAGCCTGGTTTGTACAGCACCATACTCCGCTCAAACAAGCCCGAGGCCAAGGATTTCAAGCGCTGGGTGACCCACGAAGTCCTGCCCTCTATCCGCCGTACTGGTTCCTATGCCCCGACTCGGACCCAGCCCATGACCCCCGCCCAGCTCCTCGCGGCCCAGGCCCAGGTGCTGGTGGACATGGAGCGGCGCATGGACGAGATGCAGGGACAGACCGCCGCCCTGGAGGCGAAGGTGGACACGGCCATGAAAGCATTCTCCCGGCCGGCGCAGGATCACTGGAAGGCCGACATGGACAAGGCGGTGAAGGAGCTGAACGCCCGCATGGGCTGGAGCCTGCCGAAGCTGCAAGGGAAGCTCTATCAAACGCTGGAGGACACGGCGAACTGCAACCTCAATATGAGGCTGACCGCCCTGCGTAAGCGGATGAAAAAGACCGGCATGAGGTACAGGGACGCGAGGATGCTGAACAAGCTGGACGCCGTCGCGGCGGACAAGCAGCTCCGGGCCATCTTCGAGGGTATCGTGAGGAGCTATCAGGCCCAGGCGGTCCCCAGCAGAGAGGAGGCCCAGGGATGAGCGACGGCGACAAGAAGCTCTACGAGCTGACGTTGAACGCAGACGGCCTGCGCTTCCGGCGCGCCGACCCGCACCCGCTGACGGCGGAACAGAAGTACGACATCGCCAGGAAGCTGCTCCTGCTGGCCGCAGCCGCCCTGTGCGCGGGTTTCGTGTGGGCGATCGCCGCACTGTGTGACGTCCCTGGGCTGCTCATAACGCTGGTGGTCATATCAGTGTTGGCGTTGATAGGTAGGGGGCTGAATTGAGGGCAGGCTTTCCGCGATCTAAACACAAAGGAGGCTGGGGAGACCCAGCCTCTTTTCATCTTTCCCATAACTTCACATATCTTCACCGAAACGCCGCACAAGGATCGTTCAGATATGATATGCTCGGACCATAGGAGGACATAGAGATCAGGCAGCAAGGCTGCCATGCCGATAGGCGTCTCTGTGTCCTCCTATTCATAGATGCTCGTATATGCCCCCATCCCGGAAAAGTCCATCTCCCCAGAGAACGTGCCTTTATATGGCGCGTCTACCGGGCCGGAAAGCTTTTCGAACATGATGAGCGCATACTTATCGCCTTCACGTAGCTCGATCTCGTCATTCGATACGTTCGTCAGGCGGAAAAAGATCTTCGTGTGGTGTCCCGGCTGATATATCGGAGCATCTAGGGACAAACCCTGACGGATCCTGCTGTTTTTCAGCGACAAGCGAGCTATCATATCGTTCGGTAGCTTGATGTTCTCCTTAGTGCCTACGAAAACCGATTCTCCGCTTTTCAAAGTGACGTGAGAAGTCAGGGCCTCTCGGGAGACGAAATGATCCGCACGCAGATCGTACCCGATGCTAGTGAGACAATCCGGCTCGTGGTTCTCGATCAGATCGTGCTTCGATATCCAGTTGTGTATCTCGCGGTCTGTCAGCACCATATATACCCCTCCTCGCTGATGGTACGCTTATTATACACCGAACGATGAAGATCGTAAAGCAAGAAAAATACGCTTCGATTTGGAGGTGCCCGATGGGCTACGCCTATTACGACCCGAACCCCGCCGGGCGGTCCGTCGGGGACTGCACCGTCCGGGCCATCTCGAAAGCTCTGGGGCAGACGTGGGAAGAGACCTATGTGGGGCTGGCCTTGGAAGGCTTCCGGTGTGGCGACCTGCCCAATGCCGACGATGTGTGGGGGAACTACCTGAAAGCGCATGGCTTCACCCGGCACTGGCTCCCGGACGAGTGCCCGGAGTGCTACACTGTGGCGGCGTTCGCGCAGGACGAGCCCCAGGGCATCTACGTCTTGTCCATGCCGGGCCGCCATGTGGTGACTGTGGTGGATGGGAGATATTTCGACTCATGGGACAGCGGGGGAGAGGTCCCCACGTACTACTGGATGAAGGAGCGTCGATGATGGCATACCCTACCTATCAATATCCGGGCTACCAGCCCACTCCGGTCTACTATCCGAGCCCTGTGCCCGACCAGCTCGCCAAGCTCCGGCAGAACCAGATGCAGCAGCCGATGATGCAGGGGCCGCAGATGCCGCAGCAGCCGGTCCAAGCTGTGCCCCAGCCTCAGCAGGCCGACCCCGGCGGGATCATCTGGGTGCAGGGAGATGCCGGAGCAAAAGCGTACATGGTGGCCCCTGGGAATACGGTCCCGCTGTGGGACAGCGAGGACCAGGTGATCTATCTGAAATCGGTGGACATGTCCGGTATGCCGTCCATGCGGGTACTGGATTACACGGAGCGCAGCATCGCACAGCCACAGCGCCAGGAGCAAGCTGCGCCCAAGATAGACCTGACCCCATACATCACCCGGGACGAGCTGGAGGACATCCTGGCCGAGCGCCTGAAACGGCCTGGGAGGACCGCCAAACCAAAGGAGGAAGCGAACGATGAGTAATCCCATTTTCCAGGCCCTGGGCGGGCCGCGCGGACAGCAGGGAGGCCCTATGGGCATGATGCAGGCTTTCCAGCAGTTCATGCAGCAGAATCAGGGCAAGGACCCAAATGAGATGATCCGGCAGATGCTTTCCTCCGGCAAGCTCAACCAGCAGCAGCTCGACCAGGCCCAACAGATGGCGAAGCAGATGGAGGGGCCGTTGAGCGGGATGAAAGCGATGTTTGGTTTCAAATAAGTCTAAAAATGCGGCCGCATTTTAGAAAATACATCAACAAAGGAGAGTAAACTATGTCTCTTGGTAGTGAAAGCGGCGTTCCTGCCGTCATGAATGTGGCTCCCACCGGCTCCGGCTACAATGGGAACGGCGGCGGCTGGGGCGGTGACTGGGGAGCTTGGATCATCCTGTTCCTCATCTTCGGCATGTTCGGCTGGGGCGGCATGGGCGGTTTCGGCGGGTTCGGCGGCGGCGCCGGCCTCCAGGGCGCTCTGACCCGCGCCGACCTGTGCAGCGAGTTCAACTTCAACGGACTGGAGAACGCCGTGCGCGGGGTGCAGCAGGGAATCTGCGACAGCGCCTATGCCCTCAACAACTCGATCAACGGCCTGGGCGTGAACGTCATGCAGGGATTCCACGGTGTGGACAATGCTATCTGTAACCTGGGCTTCACCACCCAGCAGGGCTTCAACGCCACCCAGGTGGCCATGATGCAGGGCAACAATGCTCTTCAAGCGCAGCTCGCCCAGTGCTGCTGCGACAACCGGGTGGGCCAGATGCAGCTCGCCAACCAGATGCAGGCGGACACCTGTGCCCTGACCAACACCATGAACAACAACACCCGGGACACTTTGGCGAACCAGGACGCCAACGCTCGCGCCATCTTGGACGCCCTGACTGCCCAGCGGCTGGAGGCCAAGGACGAGCGCATCGCCGCTCAGGCCGCCCAGATCCAGGCGCTCCAGCTCAGCGCCTCCCAGGCGCAGCAGAACGCCGCGATCGGCGCGATGATCTCCGCCAGCGAGGCCACCATCCTGCGCCGCACCGGCGCGGAGTGCCCCACTCCTGCCTACGTGGTGCAGCCGCCCACTCCGGTGAACTTCCCCACCAACTGCTGCGGCACGTTCAACGGCTGGGGCAACAACGGCGGCTGTAACGGCGGCTGCGGGTGCTGACACGATCCAACGCATTTTTTGACGCAGTCTGATGCGTTGGCTCCCCGGAACGACGGGTGATCATTTCGGGGCGGCGGACCATGTGTCTGCTGCCCCTGACATTTAGGAGGTATGATCTATGGCCTGTAGACCTGTCTGCAAGCTCTGTGACCGGCTGGTGATCAGCCAGGCCGTAACCTTTACCGGCGGCAATCTGGCGATCGACCTGCCCGCCGGGAACTATAACAACAAAGAAAAGTACTGCATCGTGGTGGCCCAGGCGATCCCTGCTGCCACGACTATCAACGCGCCTGTGGTGGTCACCATCGGCGGCGGAACGGAGCTCTATCCTTTGACCGACCGTTGCTGCGCACAGCTCACCGCCTGCGCCATCCGGACCAGGACGCGGTATGCCACAGTGGTGTCCACCAGCGGGACCGGAGGCACGTTCAAGCTTCTGGGCAACGCCTGCCCGTGCCCCACCAACAACTTGGCCAGCATCAACGGGACGGCCCCCGCCGCCGCGCCTACGGCCTGAAAGGAGAGACGACATCATGGAAAAACTTTACGACCTGAAGGACAAGCTGTGCGAGGAGCTGGAGGAACTCGCCCGCAAGCAGGAGATGGGAGCGGGGGATTTGGAAGTCATCCACAAGCTCACCGACACCATCAAGAACATCGATAAGATCTGTATGCTGGAGGACGAAGGCGGCTACAGCGAAGCTGTGGATGGCGGAGACTATGGCCAGGGCTCCAGCTATGCCGGCCGTGGCAGGCGCGATACCAGAGGCCGGTACAGTCGAGACGACGGGCGGGACGGCGGTATGGCCGGCTACAGTTCCCGCCGTCGGGACAGCCGCGGCCGCTACAGCCGCGACGATGGCCGCAGCGAGATGATGGAGCATCTGGAGATGGCTCTGGACTCCGCCACCGAAAAGGACCGGGAGACCATCAAGCGCTTCATGCGCCAGTTGGAGAACGCCTAAGGGGGTGCGGCGATGTCCGCGCCGAACCTCAAAGAGATAGAATGGGCCATCTCTGAGTTGGAGCAGGAGGAGAGCTCCGAAGGCCGGTACACGCTGCTGGCCGCGCTCTACACCTGCCGGAACGAGATGCTTGGCCTGTCCGCTCCCCAGCCGCAGATCGCGGCCTACTCGGAAGCGCCGGCTCCGGCCCAAGAACGGCTGGGCCATTATGGCGACAGCGACTTTCTGAGGGCGGTAGCGGGGAAGGACCCGTCGGACGCATGGGCGGTCATGGACGCGCTCATGGAGACGCTCCAGGTGGTGAACCAGAGGGCCTATGACAGCGTGATGCGGAAGCTGGGGAGACTGTGACGAGGAGGGGCTGAGAGGCCCCTCCTTTGTTAGCCATATATAGTATGACCTACAGGTTAGTTTAATTATGGCGAAAAGGAGATACAAAAAAACGGTCGTCGTTCGTCACGGTTATCGTGCCGATGACGCGGCTCCAAAACTCCTTTTTTTCCTGCCTTGAAAGCCATCCATACGCCATCAATATGTTTTGTACGGGCTTGATGTCTACGAGCTTGGGGGGCTGGGCTTCAGGAGCGTGGACTTCTCGCAACTGATCTCGCAGGGAAAGGTAGTCCCGTTCATACGACTCCTTTTCGATCAGGTCGTTCAGATACAGGTCCTTCAGCTTCTCCATCTTCCGCTTGATTTTTTCCACATCGACGGTCGGCCGTTTCGATACCGCCGATCGTGTGGCCAAAACATTATGCATCTCGTAGCTCGATATGAGGTTCTCCAAAAGCCATTGCTCCAGGACGAGTTCGCTCGTCCTTTTTTTATGTGTGCATAAGTGTAACTTCTCATATTTCGTACAGCGATAGTATGTATATTTTTTTGCGACCACATGAGCGCTCAACCGGTTCCCGCATTCCGCGCAGCGCACAAGGCCGGTGAACAGATACACCCGGTCGGACCTTGCGAGGTTCCGCTGAGCCCGCTGCTGGAGCAGTTCCTGGCATAGCTGGAACTGCTCTTGTGTGATGAGGGGCGGGCAGAAGTCGTCTTGCCCGTGTGCGCGTCCGATGTAACGTTCGTTGTCCAGAAGCGCACGGATCCCGGTCTGCCCATACACGAGGCCGTATTTGTTCATGACATATTCCCGCAGGGCCCGGACCGACCGGATGACGGTGTACTGCTGGAATATATCTTGCGCGATCGGCGCGGTCTCTGGATCGATCGCCATCTTCTTGTTCTCGATCTTATAACCCAAGGGAACTTTCCCGCTGATCACCTCGCCACGCTGGACCTTATCTTCAAAAATGAACTTGATGCGTTCTCCTGTCCTGTCCGCCTCGTCCTGCGCCACGCTGAGCATGATGTTTATCTTGAGCCGGCCGGAAGCGGTGGAGGTGTCGTAATCCTCCTGGATGGTGCGCCAGTCCACATGGCACTTCTCCAAGACCTCTTGGACCTTGTAGTACTCTGCAATATTGCGGAACCATCGATCCAGCTTCGTGAACACGATGAGCTCGCCCTTTCCGGCCTGGGCATCCAAAAGGAGCCGCTGAAGCTCGGGGCGTTTCGTGGCCGGCTTCCGGGCGGAAATGCCGGCATCTATGTAGACGCCCACCACCCTGTGCCCATTGGCCTTCGCCCACTCCTCCAGGGCCGCGACCTGTGCCTCTATGGATAGGCCGTGGACCGCTTGCTCCTCGGTGGATACCCTGGCGTATAAAAAAACGTGCTTCATGTTTTCGCCTCCTTGTTATATCTGCCTCATGTTTGATATATCACCATACCACAAATAGGGTCCGATAAACCGGCACTTTAAGCGGTTTCTCGAAAAATCTACGGTTTCCACGAATCTGGACGCTTCATTTTGTGTAAGATCGCGGGTTGAAAAGATAAAACGGTTGTATTATAATTTGCAACAGGTAAGCGAAATTGTGAAGGGAAGCGATACTATGACGAGAGCACAGGCGGAAATATATATCAAGCAACTTACTTATGAAGAAAAAAGACAACTTAATGAGAAGCTAAAATCCCTTGCACAAAAGCATCGACCTTCTCCAACTCTTCCGGCGTCAACTGACAAAGCCGTGTAATGAGTTCTTGATCTAAGCGCTCCTCATCGGAAACGGTGGGAAGCGCTTCTTCTTTTTCAATAGGTTGGTAGCTAGCTGGTTCTTCAGTCAAGTCTGATTTCATGATTCCAAAAAAGTCTGCAACCATTTGGACTTTGTCCATTCTTGGGTACTTTCTCCCATGGACCCAATCTGAAACCGTCGAAAAGGGAATCGACAGTGCGTTTGCTAAATCTGCTGTATTCATCTTGTTTCTTTTCATATACCTCTTAAGGTTTTCAGAAAACACGGTTTTTAATAAATTTGCGTCCTTCTCCGACATGGCATGACCCTCCTTTAGAAAACAGTATACGACGAAAGCGGCATGAAATCAATAGAAAAATAAAAAAATTACGCTTTTGGCATTGACATAACGCTCAAAGCGTGATATGGTATTGACTAGAAAGGAGGCGACATGATGCAAGCGTTACCTAGAATTTCCTTAAAGGCGGCACGAGTGAACGCTGATTTGTCACAAAAAGAGGCCGCAAAACTTCTGGGAGTATCTACATCTACACTTCAAAACTACGAAGCCGGAAGCACTATGCCTGACATTCTGATGTCCCGCAAAATTGAGGAAGTGTATCGTTTCCCAGTGGATTTTATTTTTTTCGGCATGAATAACGCTTAAAGCGAAATCGTACAAACCTGGAGTACTTATTCGCCCGCAGTGAGTTGGTCCAGGACAGCGCATGAAAAGAGGTGAAAAAATGGGTATTGATCGCGCTATCAAAGACTATCTTTCCAGCCACGGCATAAAGCAGACGTTTGTATCTGGACGGTGCGGATGGAGCAAGCAAAAGACAAACGCCATCGTAACCGGGAAGCGGAAAATCAGTGCCGAGGAGTACAGCGCTATCTGTGAAGCCGTTGGCGTCCCATACGACTACTTTTACAACGCCGCGAAAGTGGCCAAAAATTCTTCATAGGAAGGAGGAGCACCAATGCCCCAAACAGATGTGACGCTAACCGCTCGCATTGACCAAACAGAGGTCGATCAAGCCATCAGCAAGGCTAGTCGGTTGAACGAGCTGTTGAAAGAGGCCAGTTCGCTGGCGGGCGAACTGGCTTCTATGGAAATCAATTTATCAGTGAATGTCGAGTGAAAGGTTTATCTCTGCTCTGCAATGCGGGCAAGCACTTCTTCCGGGCGGAACAGAAACCTTCCTTTGACAGTGTGGGCAGGTTATGTCGTACTTACGATTCATTAGTGCGTTGTGTGCCTGACTCATCATGGCGGATCCCATATCCTGGCTAAACCGCCGTATGTCCGACTGGCTTCCGAGGTTGTACTTTTTGTTCAAATGATTTTCCTCCGGTAAATTTATTCAGGGCTTCCAATCGCGCCCTATAGGAACAAACGTACAGCATATGGTTACTAAAGTCAATATCATGTGTGTAAATAATCTATGAATACACACATGGAATGGTTATTTAATGTGCATCTGAGCTAGGGCACATGAAGATCTGTTTTTTTGAGAGAGGTGGTACAAATCTTGGACAACAGAGAAATCGAGAGCTTTGCTTCTGGGGCGAGTCCCTGTCTGGCCGGGCAGCCCCATTCTTTTGAGGACTACAAGGCCGCGCTCCAGGACACGCCCAGCGAACGTATCCGAGAGGAGCTGCTGGCCGAAGCAGACAGGGGCGGCAGGTTCTCCCCCTGGCAGATGGCGGAGCTTTCTATGGTCCGGGCGGAGTTGTGGGCGTGAAAGGAGCGCCTGGGCCGTCAGCATCATGCCGTTGGATGATCCAGACAAACTCTATACAGCAAAGGGGAAAGTCAAATGAAAGCAAAAGATTTCTATGGCAGGAGCGTCGTGGACAGCCGTGAGGTCGCGGCGATGGTGGAGAAGAAGCATAAGAATCTTCTTGCCGACATTCGTGGGTACATCGAAATAATGGAGAGATCTGGAGAGCTGAAATTTCAGCCGTCCGAATTCTTTATCCTCAGTACTTATGTAAGTGAGCAGAACAAAGAGCTCCCTTGCTACTTGATCACCAAAAAAGGCTGCGACATGATCGCCAACAAACTCACGGGAGAGAAGGGCGTGCTGTTCACTGCCGCCTACGTGTCGGCCTTCGAGGAGATGCAGCAAGCCATCACGGCCCCCAGGCACATCCCCGAGGTCTCGCCGGGAGGGCTGGCCAAGCTCATCCTTGCCACCCGCAAGGTGATGCTGGAGGCTGGGAGCTCCTCCCTCGACGTGCGGGAGGCCACCAGGAGCATCTATGAGACTTGGCGCGTCCCCGTCCCGCCCGTGCTCACGAAGCATCTCCCCGACCAGATCAGTTTGTTCGAATGCCCTGCCTTGGAGCAGTAAAAAGTTCCGTCCAGCGGTGCAAGCCGGACAGGCACAGCGACATATCTTTGAAAGAAGGAGATGATCCTATGGCGATGTTCGATCCAGTCTGTGTTACAAAAGTGATGAGCGATATCTTGAGTCGCAGAGGTGTGGAGCTGATACTCGTGCCAAAAGGCGAGCCGACACCGTCTCAGGATCGACCTGAGGAGTCTGCATGAAGGTCCGCTGGATGGTCTTCCATCCAGCGGTGATGGACAAGCCCTATCGGATCATGCCTCAACGATGAGCTTTTGACGTGAAGGGTCGTCTGTGGTCTTGACATAGTTGTGGGTATGAAAATACATTTTGTAACTTTGAGGAGGATAAAAATGATCGAACTGACAAGAAACTTTCCCCTGGACGTCATCGAGCAGGGGTTGAAGGACGAGGACTGGCGTGTACGGGCCGCAGCGATGGACGCCTGTCAGGGGCGAGAGGTGCCCTTGGACATCATCGAGCAGGGGTTGAAGGACGAGGGCTGGCGTGTACGGGTCGCAGCGGTGAACGCCTGTCAGGGGCGAGAGGTGCCCTTGGACATCATCGAGCAGGGGTTGAAGGACGAGGACTACGATGTACGGACCGCAGCGATGGACGCCTGTCAGGGGCGAGAGGTGCCCCTGGACATCATCGAGCAGGGGTTGAAGGACGAGGACTGCGATGTACGGGCCGCAGCGATGAACGCCTGTCAGGGGCGAGAGGTGCCGCTGGACATCATCGAGCAGGGGTTGAAGGACGAGGACTGCGATGTACGGGTCGCAGCGGTGAACGCCTGTCAGGGGCGAGAGGTGCCCCTGGACATCATCGAGCAGTGGTTGAAGGACGAGGACTGGCGTGTACGGGCCGCAGCAATGAATGTATGGCCAGAGGGTGATCACCACCGAACTGCTGGCCCAGGTCTACGAGACCGACACCAACAACATCACACAGAATTTCAAGCGCAATAAAAGCAATTTTAGGGAAGGGGTCCATTACTTCCTGCTGCAAGGAAAGGACTTGGACTCCTTCAGATTGCAAGTGACTGATAGTCATCTGCAAATTTCTCCAATGACTCGCTCACTTTACCTTTGGACCGAGCGCGGTGCCAACCGCCACTGCAAGATTCTGGACACCCCCAAAGCCTGGGAGCAGTTCGACAACCTGGAGGAGACCTACTTCATGGTGAAAGAGCAAAGGCGGGAGGCGGTGCAGGGGAAGCGTGCCAGCTCCGCAGAAGAACTGGCCGCCGAGAAGCGTGCCACCACCATGCTGCTCAACGCCAAGAACCGCGCCGCCGCGTTCCTCCAAAAGCTCTATGACCGGGCCGGGGTCAAGCCGGAGTATCAGGCGCTGGCGGTCAGTGACTTCTACCAGACCGACGGCGTCCACCTCCCGCGCATCGCCTTACAGGGCACGAAGGTCACCTATGACAAAAGAACGATCGCGGAAAAGCTGGGCGTCTATTCCAAAGCCTCGGGCGGCAAGGCGCCCCACACGCAGGCCATGGGAGCGATCATCTCCGAACTGACGCTCTCGCCGGAGGAGCGAGAGGCGGTCCCTTACATCCGCAACGGCCATGATGGGACGGACTTCCAGTACACGCAGAGCGTCATCGACAAGGTCCGCAGTTGGTTGGAGGAGCGGGCCTGGCCGGATACGATCTCTGCCGGAGGCAAGAACTATCCCATCGTGTATCGAAAAGCGAAGGGATGAGGGCACCTATCCCACATATGTGGATAGGGCCGGAAGATCGTGTCGGCAGCGTTTTTTGTACATTTGAATGAGGAGGCAACTATGGAAACGAAGATCGAAGCAGGTTCGAGAGTGTGGGTCGTAGAGCGCGACGAAGAAGGTCTCGCCTGTGAGGTGTCGGGGTATATGTTCCTCGCGGAAGTGGCTGGGTTCGTCATCGCGACACCCTATATCAGCGGCACGAAGCATATCGAAAGTATCATGGCCTACCACGCCCAGATGACCGCCGAGAATTACGACACAGATCTGGCCGTGCTCCCGGCCGAGGACTGCTGGCCCACGAGAGAGGCCGCGCTCGCGGCGCTTGAAGAGGAGGGGGGAGCGCGATGAGGAAGCGTCTGGACGATTTGTTCGCCCTGCTGATGCTGGCCTTCGGAGTGGCGGCGGTGCTGGCCGGCGGCTGGTGCCTGGCCCATTCCATCGATCGGGCCGGGGAGGAGGCAGAGCCTATCCCTGTGGCCAGCGTACATATCGAGCTGCCCCAGCCGTCCCTTGAGCCTGCGCCCGCGCAGGAGCCGCTGCCCACGCCGACTCCAGCGCCTTACGACCCGGACGTCCCACTGTCCCTGGAGCTCCAGCTCGTGCTCGACGAAGTCTGCGCTGAGACCGGGGTCCCTGTGGCCCTGGCCCTGGGTTTGATCGAGGTGGAGAGCGGTTTCCAGGCGGACGCCGTGAGCCCGTCGGGCTGCGTGGGCCTTTGCCAACTGAACCCCCTCTATTTCCCGGACGAGCTCTCCCCGGCGGACAACATCCGCTATGGTGTGCGCCATCTGGGCGAGCTATTGGAACGGTACGGGGACACGGCGGCAGCCCTCACTTCATATAACGCTGGCCACGACACCGGCGCGAGAAGCTACGCGGACGCCGTGCTCGCGGCGGCGGAAAGGTGGGGGGAGCTGTGTACATGAGGTCTGGCCGGGTCCAGGAAGGGCAAAGTGAGGTATTGGACCGCATCGACCAGGGGGGAAAGGGAATGAGCGGAGGACTACACCTTGACGATCCCCGGTCACAGTATATCGCAAGGATCAGTCACGGGAAAGACAGCCTGAAAATGCTGGATGTGATCGTGTCGCGCGGCCTTCGGCTCGACCGGATAACCACAACGGATATTTGGGCGACCGATACCATACGTGGGGAACATCCGGAAATGGTGGAGTTCAAAGCGCGGGCGGATGAATACATCTGGCGGAGATACCGCATAGAAGTCGAACACCTATGCGCTATGAGGAACGGCGAAAAGGTCACGTATGAAAAGCTGTTTTACCATGTGCCGAAACGCAAGCCCGAGAAATGCAGGGGAGACATCGTCAACGATAAGGGAGGATCCTCGGGCCCCCGACGCTGTGGGGACCGTGGTATCGATCGGACCTCGCACGGAACGCGAACGGACAGGCCGCAAGGCTTCCCTGCACAGATCGGGAGCTGGTGCAAGAAGCTCAAGATCGACTATATACGGATCCCAAGTCAGTGTCGGTCGGGAAGGGGATCTGCGTACCAAGCTCAAAACAAGGGCTTCCGGCAGCCCCACCGCATCGTGGAATACCTGGGGATAGCTGCGGACGAACCAAAACGATTCGGACAGTTGAGCGACAGGAAACGCGCCCCTCTTGTGGAGTTTGGGATCGAAGAGGGTTTGTGCGGGCTTTACTGCCAGTATGAAGGGATACTTGCCCCAAGCTATGGAGCGAGCTGCCGGGACGGGTGCTGGATGTGTCACAACCAGGGCGTGGACCAGCTACGACAGCTACGAAAAAACCATCCGGAGTTGTGGGCGCTGCTCCTGAAATGGGATGCGGACAGTCCGGTGTCCTTCAAGCCGAACGGCCGCACGGTACACGATCATGACCGGCGCTTCCAGATGGAGGACGAGGGCCTGATCCGAGCAGATGATAGGGGCTTTCGATGGTCCATGCTGGATGAACAGTTGAACTACAGATTGTTTTGAAAAGAGGCAGACATGAGACCTATCTACGAACCGAAGGGCGCGGCGGAGAGTGTCGACTACTGGAGGCCACCCAGCTATCCCCATACATCCCCACATGGCATCCAGGGAAGGAGCAGGATAGGGAGGTGGTCTAGGTGGAGCATTTAGGCGACATCACGAAGCTGAACGGATACGAGGTCCCGGTGGTGGACGTGGCGATCGGCGGGAGCCCGTGCCAGGATCTGAGCATCGCGGGGAAGCGGGCGGGGCTGGCGGGGGGGCGGGGGGGGGGGGTCTTGG
>OOIH01000801.1_pt1 | contig 20961 bp, 22 predicted proteins | sample 1691801 | NCBI WGS metagenome assembly OOIH01 (sample SAMEA1061690, study PRJEB22710) | metagenome
AGGCATTTGTTTTGGGTTTTGGACAGAGATATTCATAATTACTGACATTTATATTTACTTCTTTTAAATAGTTTTCTAGATTAATATTTTCTTTAGATTGGCAACTGCTGATAAGATTCTTCTTATCGTTATAATTTTCATAAAGATTGCAGGAAATTTTTTTATAAATAGTTTTTTGGTTGGTACCACAAAACTCTATATTTGATATATTTAGAACAGTTCTTTCTTTGTTAAAGACGGCAATACCTGATATTTTGAAATTACTACAATTAGATGATAGAGTTTTAACTTCGAAGTGATTATCTTTAAATTGAATGATTATACTTACTACTATTACAAGGATTAATATTAATAAAGTACCTATCATCGTTACTTTTATCTTTGTTAGGCGTTTATCATTTCCCTTTTTTTGATTTTCATAAATCTTTTCTTTATTTTCTTTGCCTCCTAGTAATACGTCTATTTCAACATCTAATAATTCACTCATAGTTATTAAAACGCTGACATCAGGTAGACCTTTTCCTCTTTCCCATTTAGATACTGCTTGATGGGTTACGTAGAGTTCTTTAGCTAATTCTTTTTGAGTTAGATTTTTCTTGATACGATATTCTCTAATAGTAGAGCCAATTTTATTTAAATCCATATTTAGACTCCTTACTTCTTTTAATTATTTATCATATTCATCTAAAAATGAATGGAATTTTCTATTTTTTTTGTAGCCAACGATGGTATCTAAGTTTACGTTAGAAGTACTTGTAAAAATATTTGAATCTATACGGTCATTATTTTTTTTTAATTGTTTTATCAGTTCTTTTATTTCACGTCTTTTACTTTCTTCTTCCTTTGTGGAAACTTTTTCGGTGAAACGACACGCACAATTTAGAAAAGTTAAATTATTATAGTCTTTCCAGGCAATAATATCATCTTCTTTAACTAAATATAAAACTTCATAATCATTTATTTTTGTGTAATCCATAGTAACCTACTTTCTATTGGTTACGGACTACCTCATAAATCATAATCGCTGCTGCAACGGATGCATTTAGACTATTTACCTTTCCCCTCATTGGTATTTTAGCTACAAAATCGCAAGATTCTCTTACTAATCTACTCATTCCATGTCCTTCATTACCGATAACTAAGGCAATGTTTCCCTGATAATCTAAATTACGATAATCTGTACTATTTTCCATGTCAGTACCAATGATCCAAAATTGTTCTTTTTTTAATCGTTCGATGATTTGCACCAAGTTAGTAACTTGAACAATTTTCATATTTTCCAAGGCTCCAGCACTCGTTTTCATCACGGTTGCATTAACGCTTACCCCTCTATCTTTTGGAATAATTACAAAATCAACTCCCGCGGCTTCAGCTGTTCTAATAATTGCTCCTAAGTTATGAGGATCTTCTAAATGGTCTAAAATGACAACAAACTTTGGATGGGTTTGTATCATTTCGTCAATAGAAGCATACTGGTAATCCATAACGTCTAATATTATACCTTGATGATTTTCTTTTGCAATTCGATCTAATTCCTTTTTGTCCTGATAAACAACGGGAATTTTCGCTTTTTCTATTAGGGAAAAAATGGTTTCATCTCTAAAATTAGTCTGCAAAAAGGCTTTTTTTATCTTTTTTGATTTTTTTAACATTTCTATAGCAACGTTTCTACCATACACTAACATACTGGATACTCCTTCACAATATAGTCCATAATTTCAGTAATTCTATGTTGTTGATTAGATAACTCTAAATACCCAAGAATTGCTTCTAATGCAGTTGCATGTTTATAGGTTAATATATCACAATTCTTAGGATGATGAGATGAGGAATGATTTCTTGCTCTTGTACCTATTTCTAATTCATCTTTTGTTAAAAATTCTTGTTTTATCAATTGCTCATAAAATTTTGCTTGGTTTTTCGCACTAACGTAATTGACAGCTAAGACTTGTAAGTCATTAACTTTAGCAACTTTTTGATGAATTAAATAATTTCTAATATAGTTTTCATATACACTATCTCCCAAATAAGCTAGTACCAAAACATTAATTTGTAAAATATCCATAAACTCCTCCAAAGAAAAAGAAAGACTACCTTTATCTATCGTCTTGATCTAAAACAATTAAAACTAACCTTAAAATTTGTAAGATAGTATTGGCTAGTCCAGCTACGTAAGTGTAGGCTGCTGCTTTTAACATCTTTTTGCTTCCTTGTATTTCATCTTTTAATAAGATATCCTGTTTTTCTAATTGCACTAATGCTCTATTGGAAGCATCGAATTCTACAGGTAAAGTTACTAGTTGAAAAACTAAAATAAGTAATAATAAAGCAATTCCTCCCCAAGCTAGATTAATATAACCAAAGATTAAACCAATAAATAAAACAATATAACCAAATTTTGAACCAAAGTTAACAAACGGTACTAGCATTCCACGAATTCTAATCATGATATAGTTATCTTGATCTTGTATAGCATGACCTACTTCATGTGCTGCTACACTTGCTGCTGCTATTGTCGTCCCATGAAAAATTTCCTTAGATAGTCTTACTACCTTTCTCCCAGGGTCATAATGATCAGACAAAACACCCTTTGTTTCTACCACGTGTACATCTTCTAGACCATTGGCATCCAATATTTTTCTAGCAACTTCTACTCCTGTTAACTCATTTTTAGTCTTTATTCTTTTATACTTTCCATAACTTTTATTCACATAACAATCAGCAACAATCGTAATAATAGACGCAATTACGATTAATATCCATCCAGTTAAATCTAATCCATAGTATATTGGCATACACTCAACTCCTTATAAACGTTCATATGTCGTTTTCTCTTTTCCATCTTTTAGCCTAATCCCCATAGCAAGTAATTCATCACGTATCGCATCTGCCTTTTGATAATCTTTATTTTGTTTAGCCAATATTCTTTCCTGAATTTTCTCTTGCACAAAAGAATCTAAATCATCATCCACTTTTTCTTCTTTCTTTAATAAATCTAATGATAATACCGTATCAAAAGATTTTACTAATGAAATTTTAGTAAGTCCACTTAATTTATCATCTTTTAATACATCAAACAATATCGTTAACATCATCGATGTATTTAAATCATTACCTATTGCTTCCTTAAATTTTTCTTGATAAGATAACGCAAGATCTTCTTGATATTCTCCCTCTTCCTTAATTGATTGGACTTTTGATTTTAATTTACGATAAGAAGATGAAGCAATGTTTAATGATTCCATACTAAATAATAATTGTTTTCGATAATGACTTCCTAAGCAAAAATAACGATAACTTAATGGAGAAAAGCCCTGTTTTTCTAGTGTAGATATGGTTAATATTTCTCCATTTGACTTACTCATTTTGCCCTTAGCATCATTTAGATGTTCTCCATGCATCCAAAAGTTACACCACTTATGTCCAAAATAAGATTCACTTTGAGCGATTTCATTCGAGTGATGTGGAAAAATATTATCTACTCCACCGCAATGAATATCAATATACTCACCTAAATATAAAGCAGCAATTCCAGAACATTCAATATGCCATCCAGGATAGCCTACTCCCCAAGGTGAGTCCCATTTCATCGCTTGATTTTCAAACTTGGATAAGGTAAACCACAAACCAAAGTCAAAAGGATTTCTTTTTGCTTCATCATTTTCTACGGTATCCCTAACCCCTACCATTAACTCTTCTTGCACTTTTCCTGATAGCTCATAATAATTAGGAATTTTACTAATATCAAAATACACATTACCATTAGAAATGTAAGCGTATCCTTTTTGAAGAAGTTGTTCTACCATTTTAATATACTGATCAATATGGTCACTAGCTTTTTCTACAATTTCTGGTTTTTTCACATTTAACTTTTCTAAATCTTCAAAAAAAGCTTTCGTATAAAAATCAGCAATCTCGTAAACGGTTTTCCCTTCTCGCTTAGCCCCTTTTTCCATTTTATCTTCGCCAGTATCGGCATCACTTGTCATATGTCCTACATCGGTAATATTCATTACTCGTTTTACCTGGTAACCACAGTAAGTCAAGCCCTTTTCCAAAATGTCTTCAAAAACATAGGTACGAAGATTTCCAATATGTGCATAATAATATACCGTAGGTCCACAGGTATACATTCTTACTATACCCTCTTCATATGGAACAAACTCATCTACTCTTTTGGTTAATGTATTATAAAATTTCAATCTATTCACCTCTTTTGTATTATCTATGTTAAGATAAACGTTTTAATACCGTATCTTTTCCTAATAAGAATAAAGTCTCTGGTAACTCAGGCCCATGCATTTGTCCTGTTGTTTTGATACGAATTGGCATATAAAGAAGTTTACCCTTAGCACCACTTTCCTCTTTAGTATCCATAATCGCTTGATTAATAGACTCTACTGACCAAAAAATCTTTTCTATTTTGTTTTTAAATATTTTTAGCGTATTTTCTATTCCTTCTTGTTTCATAAACTCCTTAGCTTCTAAATCTATGGTTATTTCTTCTTTAAAGAACAATTCTACCAATTCTACCATTTCTTTTCCATAAGATAAATGATTTTGATAAATGCGAATTAACTCTTTTATCCATTCTTTAGACTTAACGGATAAATCATAAGCTTCTTCTAAAAAAGGTAAAGTTAACTCACATAGTTCATCTAAGGATAGTTTTTTAATATACTGAGCATTGATCCATTGTAATTTTTTCACATCATATATTGCTGGCGAATTATTGATTCGGTGGTAATCAAATTTTTCTATTAATTCATCCATAGAAAAGATTTCTTGATTATCACTAGGACTCCATCCTAATAAAGCAAGATAATTAATAATGGCTTCTGGTAAATATCCTTCATTATATAAGTCCATGAAAGAGGCATCTCCTTCACGTTTGGATAACTTTTTTCCTCCTTCTTTTACGATATGAGGTAAATGGATATATAAAGGAGACGTCCAATGGAAAGCTTGATATAACAATAAATATTTAGGTGTCGATGATAAATACTCATTTCCCCTTACCACATGGGTGATATGCATTAAATGATCATCGATAACATTAGCAAAATTATAAGTAGGATATCCATCTGATTTGATTAATATTTGATCTTCTAATAAAGCATTTTCAACAGCAATATGCCCATAGACTAAATCATCATAGGAAGTAACTCCATCTTTTGGCATAGCTTGACGAATAACGTATGGTGTATTATTTTTTAGTTTTTCTTCTATTTCTTCTTTTGATAAATTACGGCAATGTCCATCATATAAAAAGGCTACTTTTCTAAGATTCGCTTCTTCTCTTAATTCTTCTAATCTCTCTTCATCACAAAAACAATAGTAAGCTTTTCCCATATCTACTAGTTGTTTAGCATAATTTTGATAAATTTCTAAACGTTCACTTTGAAAATAAGGCCCATATTCTCCACCTTGCATAGGTCCTTCATCTACATGAATATTACATAATGATAGGGTATCTGTGATAAATTTTACTGCATCCGTTACTACTCTCTTCTGGTCAGTATCTTCAATTCTTAAAATAAATGTACCATTTTCTTTTTTCGCAATTAAATATTCAAATAATGCACTTCTTAAATTTCCTAAATGCATATACCCCGTAGGACTTGGGGCAAATCTTGTTCTTACTTTTTCCATTTCTTCTCACCTGCCGTTATTATATCACAGTTTATAAGGTATGCCAACGAAAATCATACTACAAAATAAGTATCGCATGCTTGAATTATCATCATATGTTTTTGGAGGGTTATGTATGAATAAAATAAATTATTGATATATAAATAGTGAAGATGTGTACTATGAGATGATACTAAATAAGAAATATTTTGACTCTGACATTTTTAAAAACGTTACAGATTATTCTCTTTTGAACCAAATAATCAATTATATTCAAAGCAAAAACCAGAACAACACATATATCATCTTTTCTAAATGTGGGGAATATGGTATTTTCAGTCCAGGATTTCAGGTTAATGATTACGGTGGTTTGATAGAAATTTCATTGCAGCCACACTATAAAATTAACGAGTTAGATAGTGATATCAAAGATTTAATAAAAATGTTTTTACAAATTTATTGTGCGCAAAACGAATATCAAAATGTGATTATTGGTACTTCTAGTTATGACCAAATCAAAGGAAATGGAACATATAAAATTGGCAAAAATTATATAGAACAATATACTCCACTTTCTATTAGTCATGATGGAGGAATTTCTAAAAATTTTCATGGTAAATTCGATAATACTTTAGCGCCTAGTTTAGAATTACATCAATATTACCTAAATAACCCTGACCATTTAACACAAGAAACACTAATTGATTATTATATTAAAGAATATTATCAACAAAGATTAAGGAATACCACAGGAAAAGAATTATTACATATGTTACAAAATAAATATGGTGAAAAATTAATTTTATTAGATTACGAAGATTATCATGAATTTTGTGTTCGAAGATTGCTTGCTAATTTTATTGAACTATCAACTCATGCAGAATTTTGTGATTTAGATTTTGGTATTGTGATACCAGAACTAGTTACTTATCGAGAACATTTATATTCTTCTAGCCAAATTATAGGATATCAAAAAGAAGATACTCCTTTAAATAATAAAATAAAACCAATTTACAAAGTAGAAAAGAAAAAACAATATCAATATTACCAAACACCAATTTCTGTTAATTTGTTTGACAGTATACCTAATTATAAACCTCAATTAAAAAAATTGATGAAATTAAAATAAATACATTCACTAAAATCATATATATACAAAGAAACATATCTTTAAGTGATATGTTTCTTTTTTAATCATTAACTATTTACTCTGTAACCATATCCAACTTTTGAATACATAAGTTTGTTTTTCCACTCATTACTAAGTCAATAATTTGGTTTTCAATTTTTTCTTCAATTAGTCTTTTGATTTTTCTAGCACCATACTCTTGATAATTGGACTCCATCAATAATTCATTTACTATTTCTTTAGAAAAACGTACCTGAACATCTTTTTCTTTAAATCGTCTTTGCGTATCTTTTAATTCCTTTTTTATAATTTGCTCTACGGTTGGTTGATTTAAATAATCTAAAATAAAGACTTCTCCAATTCGATTCATAAATTCAATACTAAAAGTATCGTTCAGTTTTCTTTTGATTTGGTTTTCTTTTTCGTTAGAGAAACCTAAGGTATGATGGCTAAATCCAAGGTTTGAAGTCATCAAGAAAGTAACATGTTCAAAATTTACGAGTTTTCCTGTAGCATCTGATAAATGTCCTTCATCTAAAGCTTGTAGAAATAAAGAAATAATCGCTGGATGAGCTTTTTCTATTTCATCTAATAAAATTACAGAAAACGGGTTATCCCTTACTTTTTCTAAAATATTTCGATTATTATCGTATCCCACATAACCAGGAGGAGCACCAATGATTTTGCTAATGCTATGAGCTTCTTTAAATTCATTCATATCAATACGTATCAATTGATTATTAAAAAATTCCTTAGCATACTCTTTGGCTAACATCGTTTTTCCAATACCAGATGGACCTACTAATAAGAAAGAAGATGGTCGATTATCTACTTTCAACCCAAGTAAAATACGTTTGGTTACTTCACATAAACGCTCAATCACTTCATCTTGTCCAAAAATTTTGGTTTTTAATGACTCTTTTATTTGATTGACTTTTTCTAACTGATCCTTTTCTACTTCATATACAGGAATTTTGGTTTTTAAATACACTACCTTGGCAATCATTTCTTTGGTGACTTGTTTTTTCTTGGTATTTTTAAAGCGAAGAAGTTCTAATTTATTAATTTCTGATTCAATTTGTTGCTCCTCACTTTTGATTTTTGAGGCTTCGTTAAAATCCTGATTTACAATGGCTGTGTTTTTCTTAATAGCAAGAGCTTTTTTCTTTTCTCTTAATTGTTCTAATTTCTGATCATTTTTATCCTGTACTAGAGAGACTTTTGCACATACTTCATCTAAAATATCAATGGTCTTATCTGGTTGACGAGCATTTTTTATATACTTATTTGATAACTCTACCATAAAAGACAATAATTTATCAGGAATCTCAACGTTATGAAAACTTTCATAAATAGGTTTTAATTTTGTTAGAATATCCAATACTTTTTGGCTATTTGGTTCTAAAATTTCTACTAATTGGAAACGTCTTGCTAAAGCTTTATCTTTTTCAATAAATTGTTTATACTCATCACTTGTTGTCGCTCCAATAAGTTTGATTTTACCACGAGCTAAAGCAGGCTTTAAGATATTAGAAGCATCAATGGCTCCTTCTGCACCTCCTGCGCCTACAAGGGTATGAATTTCATCAATAAAAACAATCACATCATTCGCATCTTCTAATTCTTTAATAATTTTATTAATTCGCTCTTCAAATTCTCCTCGATACTTGGTTCCTGCAACTAATGAAGCCATAGATAAAGATAAAATGCGTTTATTTTTTAATTGATTAGGAACTCCTTGATCATGAATCATTTGGGCTAATCCTTCAACAATTGCTGTTTTTCCTACGCCTGCTTCTCCTAAAAGTAAAGGATTGTTTTTTGTTCTCCTTAGTAATATTTCAATAATTCTTGAAATTTCTTCTTCTCTTCCTATCACTGGATCTATTTCATTGTTCATCGCTTTTTTGCTAAAATCAACGGCAAACTCATCTACATAAAGTTTTTTTGATTTTCTTTTGGTACGAGAAGTGAATTGATTAGAAATTTCTTCATATAAACTATCCAAATCAACATTCATTCCCAACATAATACGAATGGCTACTCCTTCACTTTCTTCAAGTAGTGCTAAAAACAAATGTTCTGGGCTTACCACTCCATCTGAAACTTCTTTACTATTTAAAATAGCTGTTTCCATTACTCTCTTTAATAAGGGAGTGTATAAAAACCAATCATTTGCATCGCTTCCTATCCCAATAACTTCGATTAATTGTTCCTTAAATGTATCATAAGTTAATTGATATTCTTTTAATCTTTTTGTAATCTCCAAGGAAGGAATGGCTAACATTGCAAGTAATAAGTGTTCACTTCCAACATAAGGATGTTTTAATAACGTCATTTCTTTTCTTGCATTAATTAAAATTTTTTGTGCATCTTCATCAAATTTAGAAAACATATTTTTTATCCTCCATCTACAATTCTATTCTATGCGTATTTTGATAGGAAAGGCAAAGAATTATGACACAAAAAAAATGACAAAATACTAACTTTTTTTCTTATTATTGGTTATAATAGAATAATAAGGAGAGTTTATGTATAAATTAGAGAAAAAACCTAATGTGTATGTAGGGTATACGGATATTATTAATAAGAAGTTTGCTACTCTTGAAGAATTAATTGATTTTTGTTTTAAAAATAAGCTTTTTAATCAAGAGGTAAAAAAGGAAGATTTGGAAAGTGAGTTAGATGTAGACTGGTATTTAACGAATCTAGTGACGAAGAAAATTGATGAATAATGGTAAGAGCAAATGAAAAATTTGCTTTTTTGGTAGAAATATTGATGAGAAAAAGAAAAAGAGCAATTGCTCTTAATTTACTACCGTTAAAATGGTAAAGACAATAAAGGCGATTACCACTAATTCTAACAGTAGTTTCCAGACATAGCCTAGCCAGTTTTTGTATGGAACTTTTAAATACGATAAGGTTCCTACTAAAACGACACTCGTTGGTGCAATTAGCATCACACAAGCATATAATGTTTGATAAATAATTTCTACAATTGGATATAATTCTTTATTGGTGATAATGCTAACAAAATAACGTAGGCTTGCTTCTGAACCATAAAGTAATTCTGGATTAAAGAATGAGGATAAAATAGCGACTAATGATGTTGTTAGCACATTAAATCCATTGGCCAATCCAAAAATTGACTTATAAATTACCAATTGAAATGGATGATATGTCGTCATGATTAATATCATGTATATAATAGATACCAATAGTACTGGATAAAGTGCTTTTTTCATTCCTGAAGCAAAACCATCTAAAGCATCCTTAATTTTAATACGATAAACGGCTACTAAAAGCAAGCATACGATAATGATTACAGGAATAATTTCACGCAAAGTCCATGACCCGAAGGCAAGCGGTGTCGTTCCCAACAAGTTAGAACCTAAAATCTTAGCAAAAATAGGGAAACCACCAATTTCAAATTCTGCTGCTTTTTGGGTAATATCGCTAAATAAATCAATTTTGAAAGCACCTTGCCAATCGGTTAGGGATAAAATGACAAAAAGGATTAATAAATCAAATAATACCACGGCAGGCCATATTTTCTTTTTGGTTTCTACTTTTTCTGGTATGTATTCTCTTGATTCTACTGATGAATCTGATTTTACCTTTTTCGCATACGTTAAAGTATGATAAATTAGTAACACCAAGCCGATTACTAAAAGAATGATTTTGGTTACAATTTCTTCTTTATAAGGTAGCGATAAAATATCATTCAAATTACTCGTTGTACTACCAAATAAATTTCCAAATATTCCAATAACCATACTTCCAACGGTTACGCTTGCTGCTACAATTTTATTGTATCCCATTAATAAGATCAAAGAAATAATCAATGGAAAGATTAAAAATAAGCCCACGGTTAGTCCTGATATCGAAGTTAATAAGGTAATGATAAGAATAGTTACCATCAAAAAGATAGATTCCCTTCCTTTAAACAAATCAGCTAATTTATCTAATAATTTTCGATAAACTCCTGTTTGATTCAATATTCCATAAAGTCCTCCGACACATAACATGAATAAGGCAATATAGCCAAAGTACATCAAACATACTAGCGGATATGTTCCTAAATCAAATAAACCAATTTGTGTTCTTCCTAAGTCAATAAAGTTTCCTTGAAATTGTGCTGCTGGTATAATCCAAGAAAGTAACACAACTAGTAATAAGGATAATAATACCCACTTTAACCAATTATATTTTTTCATTTCTTCCTCCCATGTTTATTATACAATCAAATAATAAAGAAAACAAATACTTTACATAAATTTTACAGCAATAGAAAAGAAAGATATAAATTAGTCTTTCTCTTTTAACTTCATCGTTGGAAATAAGATAACTTCACGAATACTTTCGCTTCCTGTTAACATCATCACCAAACGATCAATTCCCATTCCTAAACCTCCTGCTGGTGGCATTCCATATTCTAATGCTTCAACAAAGTCGATATCCATTTCATTGGCTTCTTCGTTTCCTAATTCTCTCTCTTGTAATTGAGCATTAAATCTTTCCCACTGGTCAATAGGATCATTTAACTCCGTGAAAGCATTAGCATATTCATTACCACAAATAAATAGTTCAAATCGTTGTGTAAATCTAGGGTCTTTAGGATCCTTTTTCGCTAAAGGGCTAATTTCAATGGGATGACCATAAATCATAGTAGGTTCAATAATTTCTTCTTCTACATATTTTTCAAAGAAAGCATTAACGATATGTCCAAATTGGAAATGTTCTTCTACTTCAATATGATGCTCTATTGCTAAGTTCTTCGCCTCTTCAAATGAAGTAATGTTGAAAAAATCAATTCCTGTTTTTTCTTTAATCGCATCTACCATGTGAACTCTTTTATAATGAGGTGCTAAAGAAATATTATGCCCTTTCCAAGTAATATCATATGTACCTAACACTTCCATTGCAGTATTACTAATAATTCCCTCAACTAAGTCCATCATTCCTTCTAAATCGCTATACGCTTTATAGACTTCAATCGTAGTAAACTCAGGGTTATGTGTTCTATCCATTCCTTCGTTTCTAAATAAACGACCTATTTCATATACACCATCCATGCCTCCGACTAACAATCTTTTTAGGGATAACTCAGTAGCAATACGTAGGTACATATCAATATTTAAAGTATTATGATGGGTAACAAATGGTTTTGCACTTGCACCACCAAGAATCGTTCCTAAAACTGGGGTTTCTACTTCTGTATAATCTAGGGAATCTAGATAATGTTGGATAGAACGAATAATTTTAGGACGCATAAAGGCAATTTTTTTTGCATCCTCATTCATAATTAAATCGACATAACGTCTTCTAAAACGTTCTTCTACATCACTTAAACCATGAAATTTTTCAGGAAGAGGACGTAATGCTTTGACTAAGTGAATGTATTCCATTGCTTTTACGGTTAATTCACCCATATCGGTTCTAAATACATCACCTTTAATTCCAACAATATCACCAATATCCGCTTTTTTAAAAAGTTCATATTGTTCTTCTCCGATTACATCTTTTCGTACATAAATTTGAATTTGCCCATGTTTATCTTGAATATGCATGAAACCAACTTTTCCCTTACTACGTTTTGTCATAATTCTACCTGCTATGGTAACAGGAATTTGCATTTCATGTAATTGTTCTTTATCATAAGATGCATATTTTTCTTTGATTTCTTTAGAATCTGTTGTTACATCAAAACGATGTCCAAACGGGTCAATTCCTTTTTCCTTTAACTCTTGTGCCTTTTCACGCCTTACTAATTCTTGTTCTGTTAATTCTCCTCGCATACTACCAACTCCTTTTTTGTATTATCCATAACAACAATAGTGTTTCCTATTAAATCATGTAAACCTCGGCCATCTTTTCTAAAAATCACCATAACTAGAGCAACAATTAAGAGAATAGACTGGACTACTTCTAAAATATTACTACTATAAAAATAGATTTCTTTATTTGCAAACAGAGTAATGGCTAATAACGTCATATCCACCAAAATAGAATGAATAATCAAAGAACGAAGTGCTAAATCATTCATTTGTAATTCTTTTCCATCTACTCTAGTTGTCCTAATTTTTAATAATTTCTTTCCCACGGTTTGCCCCTTATTATAATACTGAAAAACAATAAAGTAAAGAATAAATGCACTAATATTCAGGATAGTAGTAAAAACTTGCTGATAAGCAATATCATAATTAATGTCACTAGATTTTACCAAATATTCCCTCGCATCAACTTCTCTATTCAAATATTGTTCTGTTAAATTTTTCATTTCCTGATTTAATTTATCTAAATTATCATTTTGGGGAAAGAAAGCCACTATTAATGACACAACCAAAACTATCAAAATAACATCGATAAGATATGCTAGAAATCTTTGCAAAAAATATGCCTTCATCTTATTCTCCTTTCTCTACAACTTCTTTGTATTGATTTAATATTAAAATTATATCATCAATTTTCTTCGTTTGGTAGACTTTATTTTTAATCTCTGTGGAATTTGGCATTCCTTTTAAGTACCATGCAATGTGACTTCTTATTTCTGTCGCAGCAATATGTTCATCTTTTAATTCTTTTAAATAGGCTAAATGATGTAGACACATTTCTATTCTTTCCGTAAAAGGAACTTTTCTAGGTTCTATGCCATAATCAATATAGTTAATGGCATCTTTAATTAACCAAGGATTTCCCAAAGCCCCTCTTCCTATCATTACGGCATCGCATCCTGTATCTTCTAGCATTTTTTTAGCTAATTCTGCACTAGTCACATCACCATTGCCAATAACAGGAATTTTTACTGCTTTTTTTACCTGCTTGATGATATTCCAATCAGCCTTTCCACTATAACCTTGACTTCTTGTCCTAGCATGAATACAAATCGCTTTGGCACCTGCTTTTTCACAAATTTGTGCAACTTCTACCGCATTAATATCTTCTTGACTCCAACCACTTCTAATTTTTACGGTAACAGGAATATCTACTTCATCTACTACGGCCTTTACAATTTCATAAATTTTTTCTTTATCTTTTAATAAAGCAGCACCAGCTTGTGCACGAAGAGCCACCTTAGGAACAGGACATCCCATATTAATATCAATGATATCTGGTTTCATCTTATCTAAAATAAACTTTGCTGCTTCAACAAACGTCGTTTTATCTGATCCAAATATCTGTTGGACAATCGGACGTTCTTCTTCTTTCATATAAAGCATATCTATCGTTTTTTTGCTATGATAGACAATGGCTTTATCACTTACCATCTCAGCATAAATGAGCCCAGCTCCCATTTCTTTTACTATCCGACGAAATGCACAATTACAAACGCCAGCCATAGGAGCTAATACTATTTGGTTTTTTATTTCAACGTTTCCAATACACCATTTCATGTTTTCTCCTTTAGAAAAAGGAACTATTATTTATTGTTTAGTTCCTTAATTAAATCAGCTTTATTTAATTTATCGTAATCTTCGATGTCTTTTTCTTTAGCAATTTCACGTAATTTTGTTAACGACATACGTTCATAGTTTTCTTCTTCTTCCTCCATATGTCCATTTTCTACTAAATATTCAATTTGTTCTTTAGTTAGTGTTTCATATTCTAATAAGGCATCGGCAATTAATTTTAATAAATCACGATTTTCATCTAGAATTTTTCTTGCATTAGCATAACAATTATCAATGATTTTACGCATTTCCAAGTCGATTTCATGAGCAACTTCATTAGAAAAATTACGCACTTTATTGTAATCGCGTCCTAAGAAAGCGGCACCTTCTTGTTGTTCTAATTGCATTGGACCTAAATCACTCATTCCATACTCAGTAACCATAGCACGAGCTATTTTTGTAGCTTTTTCAAAATCATTTTGTGCTCCAGTGGTAATTTTGTTAAAGATTAATTCTTCTGATACTCTACCACCAAGTAAGCCAGTAATTTCTTCTAATAAGTCATCTTTCGTTGCATTCATTCTCTCTTCTTTAGGTACCATCATGGCATACCCTCCAGCTGGACCTCGAGGAATAATGGTTACTTTTTGAACATCGTTCGCATCATTTAATTTTAATCCTAATACAACATGTCCTGCTTCGTGATACGATACAATCTTACGGTCTTCTTCGCTATATTTTCTACTTGTTTTAGCAGGTCCCATTAATACTCTATCTGTAGCTTCATCAATTTCACTCATGGTAATGGCTTCTTTGTTACGGCGTACAGCTAAAAGAGCTGCTTCATTTAATAAGTTTTCAAGGTCTGCTCCACTAAATCCTGGTGTACGTTTTGCTAAATTTTCTAAGGTTACCCCTTTAGATAACACTTTATTTCTAGCATGTACTTTTAAAATTTCTTCACGTCCTTTAATATCTGGTAAGTTAACGGTTACCTGGCGATCAAATCTACCTGGTCTTAATAATGCTGGGTCAAGAACATCAGGTCTATTTGTAGCAGCGATAATGATAATTCCTTCATTTTCTCCAAAACCATCCATCTCAGTTAACAATTGATTTAGCGTTTGTTCACGTTCATCGTGTCCTCCACCTAAACCTGTTCCACGTTGACGACCTACAGCATCAATTTCATCGATAAAAATTAAACACGGAGCATTTCTTTTTGCCTGTTGGAACATATCACGAACGCGACTTGCACCCACACCTACGAATAATTCTACAAAGTCAGAACCACTAATATAATAAAACGGTACATTCGCCTCTCCTGCAACAGCACGAGCGAGTAAAGTTTTACCAGTTCCTGGAGGACCAAAGAGTAAAACACCCTTAGGAATTCGTGCACCTAATTTTTGAAATTTTTTTGGGCTTTTTAAGAAATCAATTAATTCTTTAACTTCTTCTTTTTCTTCTTTTAATCCTGCTACATCATTAAATGTTACTTTATTTTTGTCACTACTTAACTTAGCTTTGCTTTTTCCAAAATCCATAGATTTATTAGCTCCACCCATTTGTCTTGTAAATAAGAAGAATGCTCCTCCTACTAAAATTAAGATAGGAACTACATTGACTAAAATCAATAGTAGAGAACTAGACTCTGGATCATCATGGGTAACAAATTTAAACTCAAATATTTCTGAGGCTTCCATGATTTTTTTCATCATTTCATTAGAAAGAGGCACCCTTACAAAGAATGATTCATTTTCTTTGTAATCTTTTAATTTACCAACTATTTCATAAGTTTGAGCTCTATCACGTGGTGTTACAGCAATTTCGACAACCTTACCTTGATTAACGTTTTTCATAAATTCATCATAAGAAAATACGTTTACCTTTTTGTTTAATACATTAAATCCATAGAAAATTCCCATTAAAATAAGGGCTAAGGCAAGATATGGAATAATGCTTTTTTTTATATTTCGCTTGTTCATAAAATCTCCTCCTTTAATAATATTTTATTATTATATCACACTCTTCATTAATTTTACGAGTTTTTTTTGATTTTTTTAATCCCGGGAGCCAAAGAACTTCTCCTTTAGAGTCCACAACCACTGGCCAGTTATCACGATAACGACTAGGAATCTTCTCATCAATAAAGATATCTTTTAATTTTTTATGACCAGAATTCCTAAGAGCCATCTTATCTCCAATTTTTCTTGTTCTAACATAAAGAGGTAAAGTAACATCTTTACTATTTAAACGACAAATATCATTGCCATTGCTATCACATTCTATCATAAGTTTTAAATTTTTACCATTGGGTAATTTCAAATAATCAAAAAATTGAACATCATATGATTCTAACGGTGAATTTTCATCTTTTTCAATCATCAACTGATGGTAACTTTTGATCGCAATGACATGATTGGGCAAATAAACTTTCGCATTAGCTCTTTTTGAATAGATCAGTTCAAACAAAAGATTCACATGCCGCATTGCAATAACATTTAAATCCTTTTGGTAAATTTCTTCTAACATTAGGAAAATTATCTTTTTTTGTAAAAACTCATCTAACTCTTTATATTGTTTAATATCCAAACATTGATTTCGAAAAACTTTTTTTAAACTTTTCTTCGATTGTTTTTCTATAAAATGATCACATTCTTTTAATAATAAACTAAATTTCAAAAATTTTTCATGAACATTTTTGTCTTCTTCTTTCAAAAAAGGTAGTAATTCCATACGATAACGATTTCTTGTATATACTCGTTTTTCATTAGAAGAATCAATTGCATAAGGAACATTGTAATATGAATCATATGCAAGTAACTCTTCTTTCGTGTAATGAATAAACGGGCGAATAATTTTATAATTAGGACATTCTACTATCTCATTAAAACCACTATATCCTTTAATACTAGACCCTCTTACTAATCGCATAAGAATCGTTTCCATCAAATCATCCCCATGATGTGCTGTCATTAAATACTCAGCCTGATACTTTATTACTACTTCTTGAAAAAAGTTGTAACGGATTTCACGTGCTGAATGATGGAAATTATCATCACCGTATTTTTCAATTCTTAACATTTCAAAATAAACTTGGTTAATTCTACAATATTCTTCTAACTTTTCTTCTTCGATTTTGCTTTCTTTTCTTATTTGATGATTTACATGTGCACATACAATTTTAAAAGGAACCTTTTTTCGATAAGTAATTAACTGATGTAATAACGCCATAGAATCTGGTCCATAGGAACATCCAATAACGATAATATCACTAGATTTGATATTTAATTTTTTACTAAAATATTGTGTTAAATCAAGCATTTTTCCTCCGTCGTTCTCGTTTTAATTTCCCGTATAATCTTTTTAATAATTCCCTTAACATCAAAAATAATTCATACAAGAATAAACCATACCATATATATTCCAAAATGTAAACACTATAAAAATCAGTTACCGTAAAATATTTGACAACAATATTGCCAATAATTAAGGCCACTAATCCTATTTTATCATACTTTATTTTTTTTGCACCTATTAATATTAAAAATTCACTTAAAAAATCAAAAATTACAATACTTAATAGAACACACAAAATATATCTCATCATATCTATCACCACGGGTAATATACAATACGATTGAATATAATTTTGTCGGATAAAGATTTTTCCTATTTTTTTATTCTTTAGGCAAGCGAAAAATAAATTCACCTTCTTTAGAATAGAGATATTTTTCTCTAGCATATCTAGCTACATAATCAGCATCTTGTAAACGCCCAACGTCTACTTTTAGACTTTCTTCCTCTTCCATTAAGTCTACTAACTGTTGTTCTAATTCATCCTTTTCCTTATACTTTTGATATATCTCTATCCAATAGTTAGTAATTGTACTCACTGTTATAAAGATAGCAAATGCACTAATTAATCCTAAAACTACAACTCTTCCACTTAAATTCATTTTCATCATCCTATTCTAAGGATAACAAAAAAAAAGACAAAATTCAATTACTTTCGAATAGATTTTGTCTTTACTACACCAAGAAAGAATCCTAAAATCACACTTAAGATGAAATACAAATGAATTAAACCATAATTAATTTTTAACATGAGAATAAAAAATAGAAAGGTAGCATCTAAACAAAAAATTAATGAGAAAGGAAGACGTAACCACTTTTTCTTATAATAAATAAATTTATAGTGATAATTATATAAAAAAGCAACAAACATCCCATAGACAAAGGAAATTAGTAATGATTGAATTTGCATTTCTAAATTAATCATTTGAATAATTTTGTGAATAAACTATTTTCTTTATCTTTTTCTTTTGCATTTTCGGCATAGGAAAAGCTTTTTATTAATCCTTTTATTGATACATTTCCTTGTAAGGTATCTAATTTAATCAATTCTAATCCTTCTCCTTTAACAATTAAGTATCCCATTACTGTATCCATATAAAATTCTTCATCGTCAAAACTGTCAATCTTTTTAACTCCTGTTACTAGTAAATTTTTTCGTTCAATAACACTAACACCGTGATTATAACTATTGATTCCATCATTTTTATCCACATACATTCCTCCCAATACAATGTATGCGTTTAAGAAAATTTTTATACCAAAAAAAAATAGGTATTAACCTATTTTGCTATTACATTATTCTTCTTCTGATTCAACAGGTTCATCTTCAGCATTTTTGTACGCATCAAGAATCACTTGTTCAAACATAGCACGAACTTCAGAATTTATAGGATGGGCAATATCGCGATATCTATCGACTTCTCCTTCTCCGCGAGCTGTAATCTTACGGCTTGGCATAGCGATAAATAATCCATTATCTCCTTCGATAATGCGGATATCGTGAACAGCAAAGCTATCGTCCAATAGAACTGATGCAATTCCCTTCATTCTAGATCCTTCTTTTTCTATTTTCCGTACACTGACTGATGTAATTTTCATGTGCTTTCCTCCCTCTAAAGTCTGACGACTTTATATAATTTTATTTTATAATATTATTAAAGTTTTTTCAAGAGTTTTCGTGAATAATTTCCAAATTGTCAATCAAAATGTCTGTATAAGTATACGAGCGGATGGACTGATTGGCATTGTTTACCTTCACTAAAAAAACATATTTATACGTGTTTACTATCATTCCATCAAAAACTTCAATTTGATTCCTCGCCCCGTTAAAGCGAAAGGAAATTAATTTACCTTTATTATTCTCTATTTCTGTTCTTATTTTATCTAACATCATCATCTAGGATACCCCACATACATACAACCATTCGTAATAATTCCTCCCATTCCATCAGTTCCATATTTTGTTTTTTCTAATATATTAATCAAGTCTATTTCCTTCCTTTTTTCTGTTAAAGCAATAGATACGGCGACAATAGCAGGATCTAAGGCATGTATATTAATTCTTTTAGGACTAGAGGCAAAATTAGCACCTGCTTTTATTAACTCTTCATAATTAGATTGACAAGCTCCTGCTATAATCATCAATTTATCTTGATTTTTTTCATAATTTCTAGCAGATTTCACCGCGGAAATGAAATTATCTGAATTTTTGTATACATATTTTCCATTTCGTTTTTGTCTAGAATCATGTCCTGTAATTACCACAATATCTGGTTTTACGTTTTCTAACATCATAGGTAGTCTATCAGCAACTTCTTCCTCTTTAATTTTTACGCCATAGGCATTAATATTCATAGAACGATAAAAATTCATACAACGATTTAGATATTCAAAGTCGCCATCTATATGTAAAACTTTCCCTGGTAAATAAAAATATTCAGAACGATCAAGACGATTTTCTTCTTTTAAACGACTTAGAATAGTTGCATCTTCCTTTTTCATGTCCTCTAAAACCTCTGACTTTTCTAAATCATTTAACTCACTATCTGCTAATAATCTCACATCAATTCCTTTTAGCAAGGCAGTATTATCAATAATATCAATAATAATAAATAAAATATCATTTTGATAAGATTTCCTTGTTACATAATCCCCAATCTTAAAATGCATAATTATCACCAAAACATCTTATGTAATCAAAGGCAAAAAAATGAATAAAAAAATACATTAAGGAAATAATGCATTTACTAAATCAATAAATATCTCTAACGAAATACTCTCTGCTCGAGTCGTTAGATCAACTCCGTATTTTGATAATACTGAGGAAATAATAGGCAATGAATACCCTTGTAAATTATTTCTTAAATTTTTTCTCTTATATCGAAAACTATCTCTTACCAATTGTTCAAACTTATCCACATGATTAATTTTTTCTTTGTTTTTTCTTCTAGCAAGTGAAACGATTACACTATCAACATTAGGCTTTGGAACAAAACAATTTCTACTTACAATAAATTCTTTTCTTACTTCATAATGATACTGTAAAAAAATTGACAACGAATTATAATCTTTTGTTCCAATCTTAGCAGAAAAGCGATCTCCTACTTCTTTTTGTACCATAACAACAATTTTTTCTATTGGTAGATCCTCACGAATTATTTTTTCAATAATAGGTGTTGTAATATAATAAGGTAAATTTGCAACAACATATAATTTATTAAAACAATAACCTTTCACGTCTTCCTTTATAACTCTTTCTAAAAAATCCGAATAAACAATTTTCACATTAGAAAACGCTTTTAAATTCTTTTCCAAAATACTTTTTAGACGTTCATCTATTTCATAGGCTAATACAAAACCTGCTTGATTTGCTAATTCCTTAGTTAAACTACCACTTCCAGGCCCAATTTCAATTACCAAGTCATTTTTTGATAAATGTGCTATATCAAC
>OOIH01000501.1_pt1 | contig 20525 bp, 34 predicted proteins | sample 1691801 | NCBI WGS metagenome assembly OOIH01 (sample SAMEA1061690, study PRJEB22710) | metagenome
TTATAAATCAGAAAACTTTATGCAGATATTCGGAAAAAGTTATTTAAGAAAATAGGAGGAAAAGAAAATGAGAAAAATTTTACAAGTATTAATAGTAATAGCAACTATAATTTTAGGATTATATGTTGGAATATGGCTAATGTTCGTAGGCGGAATAATTCAAATAGTAAATGCGATAAATCCACTTAATGGATTAGAGATTGCAATTGGAGTTTGTAAAATTATATTCTGCGAAGTAGCAGGATTAATACCAGTAGCAGGATTTTTTATAGCAGGAATATTAGAAGATTAAACAACAATGGCTAGACAAAATAAACTCTAGCCATTTATTGTACGAAAGGAGAAAGTAAAATGAACTATATAAAACAACTCAATGAATTTTATCCTACATTAGACTACAAACCGCTTAACGCTGAGGCTATTGCAATATATTTTTGCTTATTGCAGATAGCGAACAAAACGGGGTGGATTGACCAGTTTAGAGTAGCGAATGCAGTTCTAATGAGTAAGTGTAATATAGATAAACAAAAATTAACAAGAGCAAGAGAAAAACTAATTTCTCAAGGATATATAAAGTATATTAAAGGCAAAAATCAACTGGAAGCCCCTATATATAGCATAGTTCAACTATATGTTGATACTCCACTTGATACTCCAAACAATACTCTACTTAATACGGCAGATGATACCCAAAATGATACGGCAGGTAATACGGCAGATGATACCATTAATAAACAAAACAAAAAGAAAAAAATAAAAGAAAATAATATAAAAGAAAAAAATGATGTAATTGAAATTTATAATTCAATTTGCACTAATCTTTCAAAAGTACAAAAATTAACTAAAAAAAGAGAAAAATCAATTAATGAGTTTTTAAAGGTATTTAGTTTAGAAGAGTTTAAAAGTATTTGTGAACTTGCAAATAACAATAGTTTTTTAATAGGACAAAATGACAGGAATTGGAAAGCAGATTTTGACTTTTTGATAAATCCTAATAAAGCAACTAACATCTTAGAAGGGAAATACAGCAATAACACTAAAACAGACTACAAAATCGAAGGAGGATTGCAACTTTTATGATAAATTATTTTAAAGAGATTAAAGAGTTGCTAAATAATTTTCAAGTAGTAGAAAGATACTTAGGCACACCATATAAAAGTACTAGAAAAGGTTTATGGTATAAAAGCCCTTTTAGAAATGAAAAAACAGCAAGTTTTTATATATCAGAAAAAGGAATACATGATTTTGGAAGTAGTGAACATTATGACATTATAGGTTTTGTGTCAAAATATTTTAATACAGATACATATAAAGCATTAAAGATTCTATGTAATGATTTTGGATTATCACTTTTAAATAAAAAAGAAGATAAAACAACTATAAGACTATTAAAAGCAAAAAGAGAACAAGAAAGAAAACAAAGAGAATTAGAAAAAAGAAAACATTATCAAGAAATGAGAGAATTATGTAATAAATTGTTAGAAATAGAACAACTAATAAAGATATTTGAAAACACAAGTTATTTTGAAACATTAAAAGTATTATATGATAAGCAATCAACACTAGAAACAATATTTGAGCAAGAATACATAAGATAAGGAGGCAAAAATGGAAATAGACTTTGAAAAAAGGTTTAAGAAAATGTCAGAAATAAAAAGAGTTGATGAAGAAAAAATAAAATATATAAAATCAGGATTTACATACATAGACAAAAGAATAGTAGGATTTGCAGAAGGAGAAATTTCGGTTTGGAGTGGACTGAATGGAAGTGGAAAAAGTAGTTTTTTAGTACAACAAATATTAGAATATGCAGACCAAAAAGTAAAAACAGTATTATTTTCAGGAGAAATGCAAGACTATGTAATTCAAAACTCATTAGTAAAAATGGTAGCAGGAAAAAACGTATTAATACCAAGTAAAGATGAAACATATTGGTATTTAGCAAATGAGCAAAAAAGAAAAGTTATATTAAGTTGGCTAGATAAGTATGTATATCTTTATGAAAATAATTATGGGACTAAAGTAGCAGATGTAATGAAAGCAATTCAATATTTAGTACAAAAAGAAAATATAAAAGTAGTTATTTTAGACAATTTAATGGCATTAAATTTAGCAAGTTATCAAGAGAAAGATAAATATGAAGCACAAAGTCAATTTATAAAAGATGTTGCAAAAATGTCTAAAAAACTAAATATACATGTCCATGTAGTAATGCACCCAAGAAAATCATCAGGCTTTTTAAGAAAAGATGACATATCAGGAAGTGCTGATTTATCAAATGCTTCAGACAATGTTTTTATAATACACAGAGTAAATAAAGATTTTAAGACTAGAGGAAAAGACATATTAGATGCAGGAGCAATGACATATTTAACAAAATTCGATAATGTAATTGAAGTCTGCAAGAATAGAAGACATGGTGTGCAAGATGCCTTTATTGGATTGAAATTTGAAAAAGAAACAAAGAAATTTATAGGCGAAGATGATGTAAGTACACAATACATGAAATGGATTTAGGAGGAATTATAAATGTATGCAATAGAATATAGTAAAACACAAAAATGTTTAAATGTAGATGAATTAGAAAGAATATTAGAAAATAATATGAAAAAATTTGTAAATGATGAAGACAAAAATAATGATTGGATTATAATAAAAATTTTTAACACAATGGAAGAAGCTGACAAATATTGTGAACAATATCTAAATGATTTTGTTATGGAGAAATATTATGGAAAAACTAAAAAAACAATATAACTATTTTTTAAATCGCTATTATAATGGTTGTAATTATGTAGAAGCACACCCAGAAGAATTTAGTAAATATATAGGCAAAATAGAAGAATTTAAAACAGAATTAAATAAACTTTTAGAAGAAATACAGAGTAAACAAAAAACAACAGAAGAAGAGATTTTAGGAGGATTTAAAATATGTTAGAGATAAATAAAAAGCAATTAATGAGCTTTGATAATAAAAATAAAGCAAAAATATTAAAAATGATAGCTTTAAAAATTGTAAAGTACAAAGGAGAGTGAAAAAATGAGTATTTTATCAGTACTAACAAGACATGAAAGTAATAAAAAAACAGAAGAAAAAAGACCAATATTATATACAAAAGTACTTAGTATATTAAGTACAGGAGAAACACTAACAGCAAATGAAATAGCAAAAAGAATAAATAAAAATTGGAAAAGACAAGATATACAACCAAGACTTAATGAATTAAGAGACAAATATAAAATGATAGAAGAAGATGGAAAAAAATATGATAGTGAAACAGAAAGAAATGTAATAGCATATAAACTAATAAAAGAGGATTAGACTATGAAATATAATTATCCACAATTAATAAATAAATGTGCAAAATGTATGCGTTGCATGAGATTAGAATTAGAAAATTTCAAACGGAGTATATAGATGTGAAAATTATATAGAAAAGGAACAGACAGAAGATGAACAAATACAGAAATAAAAAAGTAATATTAGATAAGTATGTGTTTGATAGCATACAAGAAAGTCGTAGATACAAAGAATTAAAGCTTTTGTTAAAAGCAGGCAAAATACAAAATTTAGAGTTACAACCACATTTTTTATTACAAGAAAGTTTTAGAAAAAATGGAAAGACATACAGAAAAATAGAATACATAGCAGATTTTCAATACATAGAAAATGGAAAAACAATAGTAGAAGATGTTAAAGGAATACAGACAGATGTATTTAAATTGAAACATAAGTTGTTTGAAAAGAAATATACAGAGTTGGAATTAAGAATAATAAAATAATGTCAGGACATAGCAAATGGCATAATATTAGGAAAAAGAAAAAGGAGGATTAAAGTGACACAGGAAGACAAAAAAGTGATAGAAAGAGGAGAATGGGTAAGATTATCAGATGGAAGAATAAGACAATTTAAAGAATATATAAATGACACAGATGTAGAATTAACAAAATCATATAATACAGAAAAAATAGAAGATATAGTAAATCATTCAAAAGATATAAAAGACTTAATAGAAATAGGAGATTATATAAATGGATGTAAAGTAGTAGAGTTCTTTCGAGATAATTTAACAGGAATGATAGTAATAAAAACTGCAAATCAAAGAAAATATTATAATAGCAAAATCATTAACTCAATAGTAACAAAAGAACAATTTAGAAATGCAGAATATAGAATATAAAAAGGAGTTGATACAAATGAAAATACCAAAATATATAAATAAAAACAATAGAAAGTACATAATAGAAAAAATATATGGAAATTATATAATGTATAAAGATATGATTACAGGTGTAAAAGAATGTTTTCATAGACAAGAATTAGGTTTAGTAAAACAATATGTAGAACCAACAAAGAATTTTCAAAAAATACATAAAAAATAAGGCGGTATACAAATGAACAAAGATAGACAATTTAAAAAAGTAAATAATTTATATAATAGTATGTGTTGTACACTAGTATATAAAGATAAAGAGCGTTTGAATATGATAATAGAAGAGTTAAAAGTACAACTCGAAAAATTAAAGTATTAGGAGGGTACGTATGACAAAAGAACAATTAATATTATTATTAAAAAACTATAAAGAAAATAAGGCTAAATTGAAATTAAAACTAAGAGAAAAAGAAAACATATTAAGAAAAATAGAAAAATTAAAAGATATAAGTTTATCAGTTACAAGTTATGAAGATAATAGTGATATACATAGCAAAAATTCAATATCTGATAAAGTAGGAAAACAGGCAATTAATAATGCAGATTTAAAAGTAGAATTACAGAAAGAATTAGAAAAAATAGAAGAACAAGTAAAAGAATTAAATTCAAAGCTTGAAGAAGTAGAAATAAGATTAGAAAGCTTAAAAAGAAAAGAAAAAGAGATTTTAATAGATTATTACATCGAAGGAAATTCTTATGAGCATATTGGAAATATTACATATCACAATTTATTTGGACAAACAAGGTCAGCTGATTGTATAAAGAAGATAATAACAAATTCGTTAGAAAAGATATCAAAATTATAAATTACCTAAAAATTACCTGATTTTTACCTGATTATTCACTAGTTTTTAATTTTTAAGTATATTATAATTATAATAGATATAAAAGTCGCAGATATGAAAAATATCTCATTAGACCAAGCGATAAAAGTTTTATTAGTAATCCCACAAAGCATTCAAGAGTTGATGTAAAAGTCAGCTCTTTTAATATTTTCAAAAAATATGAAGAAAGACTTTATTTTTACTTAATTTTATAATATAATATGTTAAAATATAATAAAATAAGAAGGAAAAAATGAACCAAATAGAGAAAATATTTGACAAAGTAGAACCTATAAACCATAGTATTGGAAGTGGATATATTAATAATAAAATAAGAATAAAGGATAAGAAATTTTCGATTAAATCTATTTATAAAATAGTACAGCACTTTAAATGGATGAATGAAACAAAAATGATAAATGAGACAAAAATATTAATAGATTCTGAATATATTGTAGACCAATCAATAATAACATTATTAGAAGCAATTATATATTTTATAATAAATGATTGGAACTATAAAGTTTCTTACCGATTCTCAGTTAATGAAAATTTATTAGGTTTTCAAGTTTTTAAAAAAAGTGTATTATATAAATATAACAATAAGAAAATTGATATAATACAATATAATAAGGAATATAATACAACTCTTATAGTAGATAAAGAACATTTTAGAAAATTATGCAAAAATTCGTTAGAAAATAGAGCAGGAAAGTTTATATCTATCACGATGTCAGAAGTAGATTCTTTTTTAAAAGCTTTTGATATTGATGATGAATATAGAGAACAATTAACAGAAGTAATAGTAGAAATATTAGACAATGCTTTGAATCATTCATATAGTGACTGTATACTTAATATTAATGTGATAAAAAGTGAGTATATGAAATATAAATTTATAGATGTAAGCGTAGTATCAATAGATGATATTTCTTTTGGAACAGAAATAAAAAAATATATTGAAATGAAAGATAAATCTGAATATAGTGATAAAAATAGAATTGTATTAGAAGCGTTGAAAAATCATGAAAAGTTTTTTAATAAAGAATATAATATAGATAATTTTTGTGTCATATCAGCATTTCAGAAATATGTTACTACAAGAAAAAATACTAAGAATTGTGGAACAGGATTAACGACCCTAATTAAAGCATTAATAGATGGAGCATCAGAGAACTATTGCTATGCAATAACAGGAAAGACAAATATAATTTTTAAAAAAGATTTGTTAAATTTAGATCAAAATGGTTTAATAGGTTTTAACGAATTAAATGATTATATTAGTAATATTCCAGATAAAAAATCTATAAATATTAATATATATGATATAAATACTAATATTTATAATTTACAATTTGTATTTAAGGAGAATGGAAATGAAAGAAAATAAAATAATATTGGATTTTGATAAAACATTAAGTGGTTTAGCAGGAAATAATTTTGGGTATGAAGAATATAAAAAGCAGATTAAGAATAAATTTGATTATTCTTCTAATAACATAATAATCTTTCCAAACACTATACAAAAAGTTGCAATTTCATTTATCCAAGGAATGTTTAAGGAAATTTTAGAAAAAATAAATAAAAATGATATAGAAAAATATGTTACAATAAAAAGTGCAACAGAACAATTATCTAAAAAAATAATTGAAAATATAAAATTTTAAATAAAATATAGGAGATAAAATGAACGAAGAATTAATACGAATAACTATACAAACAACTATTGAAGAAGTAATTAAAAAATCAAATTTATTACAATTTGATTTTGCTAATTTTTGGATTTCAATAACAGCTATATGTATATCAATATGGTCTGTTTATTTTACATTAAAAAAGTCATCACAAGCTAATTATTACAGAGATTTATATAATAATTTATTGAAGGATTTATTACAAGACAAATTACCACAGATAATAAATAAAAGTTTTAATTTAAATAGCAAAACAGTGGAACAATCAGGAATAAATGAATTTGAGGAATTTATAGGGAAATTTAGATCAAATTTATTAGTATTCAAATATATTAATAAAAAGTTTTATAAAAAAATGGAAGAAATATTAGTGAGTTTAGATGAAAAAATAGTAGTTATTAGTACTAGAAGTGAAAATTTTCAAGAGAAATATGAACATATTTTAGAAGATGTAAATCATTTATATAAAACTGTAGACAAATATTTATTTAAATAAATATTTTTATTTTAGAGCTTATCAAAAGATAGGCTCTTTTATTATGACAAATAAAAATAGATTAACCACTTATTAATAATTTTAATAAGATAAAAAAGAAGGTGTTAATATGTCAGATGAAGAGAGATATGAAAAATATGTAAAAGAGCATTGTAGTAGATGCAAAAACAAAGACAAATACAACTGTGAAATAAAAATATTCAAGCAAGATAATGTAAAAGTAACGAAGTGTGAGTATTATGAAAGAGAAAATTGATTATTTTAAATGCATGACAAGAAAATGTGAAGAGTGCAATAGATACAATTATTGCTTTAAATATAGAAAAAATAAAAAGACTAACAAAAGCTAGTCTAGAACTTTTTCAATGTATCTTCAATAACATAAGAAACTTGTTCCACATTGTCATTATCTGTTTTAACATCAAATGAAGTAGTATTTTTATCTTCAGATTGAAAAACAGATACTGTAATAGTACCAATTTTATTCATTTCAACATCCTCCTCTCAAACGTATTTCAAACGCGCGAGGGCTTAAATATAACATGAATAAAACGAGAAGGTTGTCGAAAGTTGTCGTAAAACTAAAATATTTTAAAAAATTTAAGAAAAAGAGAGAAAAAAATGAATATTAATCAAAATATAAATAAATTATTATATGTATTAAAACAAAAAGGACAATTTTATAAAATAAATAGTTTTCAATTTTATAGTGAAAAGAATGATAAGTATAGTACTAAATACCAAATATTAAAAAAAGAACAAGAAAAAGTTTATAACATAGAAAAAGATAAAATAGAAATGCAAGAAAGATACAAGCAAAAAGAAGAATGTTATAGTAAAATAGATGTAATGAAATATCTAATGAAGGAGTATAAAGGAATGGGATAATATGGCAAAGAGATTAATAGATAAAGAAAAGAAAGAAATAATTGCATATTATATTGAATGTCAAAATTTAAGAGAGACAGCAAGAAAGTTTAATGTATCTCCAGACACAGTAAAAAGATTAACGAAAGAAAATAAAGATATCGAACAAAATCTTTCAGAAAAAAAAGAAGAAAATACTAAGACAGTACTACAAGAATTAGATAAAACAAAAAATAAGAGAATAAATCTATTAAATAAAATGATAGATAAAATGGAAGAAAAAGTAGAAAATGTAGATATGTTCACAAACGTAAAAGATTTAGCAACAGCTTATGGAATAATTGTGGACAAAGATATGAAATTCTTGGAATTAACTAAAGACAAAGAAGAGAAAGAAAACAAAGCTATAGTATGTATTCCAGCTAAAAACATGTCGAAATCGTTCATTGATGTATACAGAAGTATATTGAATAGAGAATATATAGAATATTGGCTAGAAGGTGGAAGAGGTAGTACAAAGTCTTCTTTTGCAGGAGAAGTAGTAATAGAACTGCTAGAAAATAACCCCAATATGTGTGCAATAGTAATAAGAAGATATACAAATACATTAAAAGATAGTGTAGGAGCTCAATTAGAATGGGCGGTATCAGAATTAAATGATACATATCCTTGGCTTACAGAAGAATATACATTTAAGAAAAGTCCGCTAGAAGCAGTAAAAAAAGAAACAAATCAAAGAATATATTTTAGAGGGACAGATGATCCAGGCAAGATAAAATCAATAAAACCTCCAAAAGGAATGTATATAGGAATTATTTGGTATGAAGAATTTGACCAAATACAAGGAATGAATGCAGTAAGAAAAATAAATCAATCAATTGTAAGAGGCGGAGAAGATTTCATACAATTATATACATACAATACACCAGCAAGTAGACAACATTTTGTAAATAAAGAAAAAAGAATACCTAAAAAAAATAGATTAGTTCATTTATCAGATTATAGGTCTGTTCCAAAAGAATGGTTGGGACAGACTTTTATTGATGAAGCAGAATATGTAAAAGAAACAGCACCTATTATATATGAAAATGAATATTTAGGACTAGAGACTGGAGATGGAGGAAATGTATTTGAAAATCTTGAGTTAAGAGAAATAAAAGATGATGAAATATCACATTTTGATAGACTATATAAAGGTATTGACTGGGGTTGGTATCCTGACCCATTTGCATATAATAATATGCATTTTGATATGGCAAGAAGAACATTATATATATTTGATGAACTAAGATGTAACAAAATGTCTAATGAAAAAACATGGAAGATGTTACAAGAAAAAGGAGTAACAAATAGCGATTTAATAACGGCAGACAGTGCAGAAAATAAATCAATAGGGGATTATAAAACATATGGTGCATTTATAAGAGGTGCAGAAAAAGGACCAAATAGTGTTGAATATAGTATGAAATGGTTAGCAAGTTTAAATAAAATTATAATAGATCCAGTTAGATGTCCGGGAACAGCAACAGAATTTTCTGAATATGAGCTAGAAAGAGATAAAGATGGAAATATAATTACAGGCTATCCAGATAAAAATAATCACAATATAGATGCAGTAAGATATGCTTTAGAAACAATATGGAAGAAAAGAGGACAATAATATGTTTGAAAAGATAAGAACTTTTATAAAAGGAGCGATAAATAAAATGTTTAATGTAACAGATATAGCAAAAGATTTTAATATAGATATTTCAACAAGTGATGAAGTAATAAAACTAATAGAAAAATGCACAAACATATACAATAATAAAGCACCATGGCTAAATGAAGATGTAAAATCATTAAATATCGCTAAAACTATATGTGAAAAGGTAGCAAAAGCAGTAACAATAGAATTTAAGTCAAAAGTAAATGACAAAGAAATAGATAATATATATCAAAGATTTCTAAAAAATATAAGAACTAATACAGAATATGCACTTGCAAAAGGCGGAATATTTTTTAAACCATTTTATAGCAATGGAAGAATAAAAGTATCTTGTATTCATGCAGATAAATTTATACCAATTAAATTTGACAGCACAGGCGAATTACTGGGTGCTATTTTTATTGACCAAATTATTAAAGAAAATAATATATATACTAGACTAGAATATCAAGAATTAACTGATACAACTATAATTATTAAAAATATAGTTTATAAAACAGATAAAAATAATTCAAATACATTAGGAACTAAAACAAGTTTAAGTTTAATACCAGAATGGAAAGACATACAAGAAGAAACAACAATAGAAAATGTTAATAGATTATTAGGTGGATATTTCAAAATACCTATTGCAAATCCAAAAGATAATACAAGTTTAATTGGAGTACCTATATTTGCAAATGCTATTGGAATTTTAGAAGAGATAGATAAACAATTTAGTAGAACATTATGGGAATATGAGGGTTCAGAACTTGCATTAGATGTAGATGCAACAGCATTTAAAAAAGATAGAAATGATAATTATATTTTGCCAAAAGGCAAGGAACGATTATTTAGAATGATTGACTTAGGTGATGAAAAGCAATGGAATGTATTCAGTCCAACAATAAGAGATACAGCATTATTTAATGGATTGAATGAATTACTAAGACAAGCAGAAAGTCAGTGTGGTTTATCTTTTGGAATATTATCGAAAGAAACAGGTATAGCAAAAACAGCAACAGAAATAAATTCAAGTAAACAAGATTACTATGTAACTGTATCAGACATACAAGGAGCATTACAAACAGCATTAGAAGATTTAGTTTATGGAATAGATGCAATAATGAGTTTATATAATATCAAACATAAAACAAATGCAGATATTAGTTTCGATTGGGATGATAGTATATTAGTTGATACTGAAAAGAAACAAACTCAAAGCTTAGTAGAAAGAAATGCAGGATTAATTGATGATATTGAATATTTTATACAAACTAGAGATTATTCAGAAAAAGAAGCAACAGAGTATGTAAATAAAATGAAACAAAGAAGTCCAAAAGAACCAACAGAACAAGAAGAAATTGAGGAATAATAATGATAGAAAATAAAATTCAAGAAGCAATAAAACCTATTATATCAATATATAGTAAAATGGAATTAGATATAATAGAAAAAATTGCAGAACATTTCAAGCTAAATGAAGAATTTATAAATTCAGATTATTGGTATTTAGAAAAATTAAAAGAATTAGGTGGACTTAACAATGAAACTATAAAACTATTAGAAAAATATACAGGCAAAACAAAACAAGAATTATTAAAAGCTATGAAAGATATTGGAATAAGTGCAATACCTACAGAACAATTAAATCTAGCAACGCAAAAAGGAGCTTTATTAAATCCACAATCAATCATAAATAGTGTAACTATACAAAATTTAATAAAGTATAGCTATAATGAAATAGAAGAAACTTTTTTAAAATTAAATAAAACAATATCTGAACAAATAAGAAAAACATATACAGATATAGTAACTGAAGCATATATAAAAACATCAAGTGGAATATATAGTTATCAAGAAGCAATATTAGATAGTTTAAACGAATTAGGAGACAAAGGAATATCTATACTTACATATCAAGATAAAAACGGCTTAGAAAGGAATTATGATGTAGTAGGAACTGTAAGAAGAGATTTATTATATGCAACAAGAAACTTAGCTGCTAAAGTAAATGAAGAAGTGATAAAAGAAAGTGGAAATCATATAGTAAGAGTTTCACATCATTTTGGAGCAAGAACAGGAAACGGAGAAGAAAATTTTACAAATCATGCTTGGTGGCAAGAAAAACAATTCTTTTGCTGGAATTATGATGGTAAAGCAACAGATGAAGAAAAGAAGTTACCTGATTTTATGGAACATTGCAATTATGGAGATGTTCAAGGAATAGTAGGAATTAACTGTAAACATTTTTTTACAGTTTGGTATGGCTCATTAGAAAAAGGAAAATTAGATTTTACATATCAAGAAAATAAAGAACAATATGAAAAATTACAACAGCAAAGATATTTGGAAAGCGGTGTTCGTAAATGGAAAAGAAAACAAGTAACAGCAAAAGTTATAAATGATGAAGAAGGATATAAAAAAGCAAGTACTAAAACTAAAGAATGGCAACATAGATTAAATACTTTTACAGATGAAAATGATTTAAGGCGTGATTATACTAGAGAACATATAAAAGAATATAAAAACGTGACAAATCCTAAAGAAAATGATATAATTATAAAAGAAAAGAGAGCTACAAGAAATGCTTATAACATATCACAAGAGCAAATAGATAATATAGCCAATAATGAATTAAAGAATATTAATTTTCCTGTAAAACCGAAATATAATTCAAGAATAAGGGGTAATGGAAAAACTATTGCCATACCATATCCTTGGGGAGAAATTAAAACAATTAAAGAAATTCAAATAGGAAAACAAGATAAAAGCACAAAAGAGTTTTTAATTGATACTTTATTACATGAAAAATTAGAAGCTAAAATTTTAACAACAAAAACAAGTAAATATAATCAATTATCTAAAATGAATGAAGATGATAGACATTTATACATAAATAAGGTCATAAAAAAATATTTTAACATGAAAGGGTGGAATAATGGAAATAGATAAGATAAAAGATATAAACGATATAGAAGAAATTTTGTACGATGGAACAAAAGAAGATATTGAAACAGTGATAAAAATGTATGAGGTATCTTATGAATACTGTGAAAAATATAGAAGCTTTAGCTCTACAAGTATGAAATTATTAGAAACAGTGAAAGGATATAAGAGCCATTATACACCTAATTGTGTTAAATATTTTGGAAATAAATATGAATATAAAGAATAGGTTGGATATATAAATGCTCCGAAATGAGTAAATAAACTAAAATTAAATAGTTGAATTATAGAAGTTTTAAAAAACTTCTATTTTTTTAACTTTAAGGGTAAACCACGGGCTATGCCCGTGGTAACGGAAAGCTTATAGCGGTGAGCAAAGGTTACAAAAATACCCACCCCAAACATGATATAATATTTAAAGTTTGACGGCTAAAAATATTAATTATGAGAGGAGTGGGACGTATGAAAAGTCCATACACAGATAGTTTAGCACACACGACATGGGAATGCAAGTACCATATAGTGTTTGCACCAAAGTTTAGAAGAAAAGAAATATATGGAAAATTAAAGCAAGAGATAGGAATGATATTGAGAGAATTATGTAGAAGAAAAGAGGTAGAAATAATAAATGCAGAGGCATGTCCAGACCATATACATATGTATGTAAGTATACCACCAAAGTTATGCATATCATCATTCATGGGATACTTAAAAGGAAAAAGTAGATTGATAATATTTGAGAGACATGCAAATTTAAAATATAAATATGGAAATAGAGCATTTTGGTGTACAGGATATTATGTGAGTACGGTAGGAAATAACAAAACAGCGGTATATAGATATGTACAAAATCAATTAAAAGAAGATATGATGTCAGATCAATTAACAATAAAAGAATATAAAGACCCTTTTAAAGGGTAGTAAGTAATAAGAACGCAAACGAAAGTGGCGAAAGCTGTCAAACTAGTACCGCTTAAGCGGTAGCTTGTAACAAGGCCTTATAGGCCTATATGAAAATCCACGGGTTCTACTTGTGGATTATTATATGCTAGAAATTACTACACTAATATATAAAGGAGGTGGATTTGTGGGGAGTGATGTTGGAGTATGGAGAACTGTTGGAGGAAGGAAAATATTTATAAAAGAAGGACAAGATTTAAAAGATGCTATGAAAGAAAGTGGAAAATTTCAGAAAAAAATAAATCGAAAAGAAATATCAATAGAGGACATAAGAAATATAAAAAAAGAATATGAAAAAATAATAAGTGAATATGAAGAAAAATCTAATTTATATTTCAACTCAAATAAAAAAGAAGATGAAGAAAATTTTGATAGTTTAATAAAAGAAAGAGATTTAAAAATCAATGCAATGCTAAAAGAAAAAACAGGAATAGAAAATGATAATGATTTAAAGAAATACAAAGATATTTTTTATAGAAACAAAATGCTTGGCGTACCATTAGAAGCAAGCTTTGAAATAAGTAAATTCAAAATTATTAATCAATCTCCATATTCACAAAGTTATTATAATTCAAATGATATAAGCTGGGGAAGTAAACCAGAAGGAAGCATAAGGATAAGTGACCATTGGAACTTTACAAGCTATGGAGGAAAAGAAATACATTGTGAATTAAAAGGAATAAAAGGCTATCAAGAAAATAGATGGATAATGGCAAAATATTGTAAAGGAAAATATGAAATTATTAAGGAGTTTGAAGTTTATGAATAGTAAAGATTTTATAGAATGGATTGAAAAAAATAGAATAGATTACGATAGGAAAAATACTGATTTAATGAATGCTCTTTTTGGAGAATATGCTATAGAAAAATAAAAGATAATTATAAAATCGTGTGACATAGCAACGAAAGGACTAGTAACATTAATTTTCTTATGCGTGGACTTGACCACGAAAAAAAATGTAAGGAGGAAATGAAAATGAGAAAATTTTTAAGAGGGTTAGAATTACCTGAAGACACTATTGATAGCATTATGGCTAGATATGGTGAATTAGTAACAAAAGATAAGGAAGATATTTCTTCATTAAGAACTCAGATAGCAGAACAAAATGAAAAAATAAAAAAGGCAGAAGGAATTAATATTGAAGAAATAAAAGAACAAGCAAAAAAAGAAGGATTAGCAGAAGGACTTAAGGAAGTTGAAGACTTAAAAAAGCAAAATGCTTTAAACAAAGCTTTATTAAAATATAAAGCAAAAGATTCTAGTATTTTAAGTAAGATGCTAGATATGGAAAAGGTTAAATATAATAATGATTTTGAAATAGTGGAAGGTTTAGAAGAACAAATAAGTTCTCTAAAAGAAAGCCACGATTATTTATTTGAGAATGATAAACCTTTACCACAATTTACAACAAATATAAAACAGCCAATAAATAATGGCGAAATTACAAAAGAGGTATTCAAAAAAATGGGATATCAAGCAAGAAATAAGTTATACAACGAAAATAAAGAATTGTATGACCAATTAGTAAAAGAATAATTAAAGAAAGAAGGAAATTAAAATGTCAAGTGAAGTAACAAAAATGCAAAATATGATTAACCCAGAAGTAATGGGAGATATGTTAGATGCCAAAATAGAGGCACAATTAAAATTAACACCATATGCTAAAGTAGATACTACTTTACAAGGTGTACCAGGAGATACTAAAACAGTACCAAGCTGGAACTATATAGGAGATGCAGAAGATGTAGCAGAAGGTGAAGAAGTAGATACAACAAAAATGACAGCATCATCAAAAACATTTACAATCAAAAAAGCAATGAAATCAGTAGCAATTACTCAAGAAGCTGTAAATTCAGGTTTAGGAGATCCAATAGGACAAGCTGAAACACAACTTGCAAAATCAATCGCAGGAAAAGTTGATAATGATGTATTAGAAGCGGTATATGAAGGACAAATGACATCAGGAGATGGAACAGCAAAAATAAGTTATGAAGGATTAGTTGATGCATCTACCAAATTTGAAGATGAAGAAGATGGAATTGAAAAAGTTCTATTTATAAATCCTGCACAAGAAGGAACTATTTTAAAAGATAGTAATTTTATTTCAGCAGATAAATATGCACCTGGTGTAATGGTTAATGGAGCTATTGGTAAAGTAGCAGGTTGCCAAGTAAAGAAATCTAAAAAAGTAAGATTAGTAACATATGAAAAAGACAATACAGCAACTACAGGAGCAACAACAATAACAGCTGAAAATTTAGCAGAATATCAAGCAAAAGTAGACCCAACAGCTAAATTGGTAGTAGGAGACAAAGTAAAAGCTATAGCTAGTGCATCACAATATTATGTATGTCCAGTAATAAAAATGGAAGCTGATAGTGCTGAAACTGAATACACAGAAGATGAATTGCCAGCTGTTACAATATTCTTAAAGAAAGACACATCTTTAGACCATGACTGGTACTCAAGAAAGCAAACACATGAATTTACAACAGCAAAATATTATGGTGTAGCATTAACAAATAGTGCAAAAGTAGTATTAGCAAAATTCAAAAAATAAAAGGAGTTGAAGGACATGACACAATATACTGATTATGATTTTTATTCAAATACATATAAGGGCAACATGTCCGAAAACGATTTTAATAAATTAGTAATAGGGGCAAGTTACGAAGTACGAAAAAATATCTTTAATAGAAATATTGAAGGATATGAAGATGAAGTACAATTAGCAACTTGCTCTGTTGCTGATATATTATATGAAATCGAGACATTAAAAAGTAAAAAGGCTACAATAATATCTGGAAAAGAATTAAAAAGTGAAAGTGTAGGACCATATACTAGAACTTTTAATAATATTACAACAACAGATATTGATGTGCAAATATCTAACCAAAAAGAAAAAATAAAAGAAGAATTAAGAAAGTATCTATTAGATACAGGCTTATTGTATAGAGGTGTTTAATATGTTTAATAAAGATATAACAATAATAAATAAGTATATTGATAAAGATAAAAAAACACAATATAAAATAAGCTATGTAAAGGGATTTTGGAGTTCAAGCAAAGGTATATCAATAAATGGTGTACTATTACAATCAAATGACAATCTAACAGCTATAATTCTCATGAATGAATTAAATCAATATAAAGAATCATATCAAGAACCAAAGGAATTTGAAAAAAATCAAAGAGGATGGACATTAAGAGAAGATGATTATATAGTTAAAGGAATAGTTGATAATTTTACAACAATTATAAAACTAACAGAAGATTATCGAGAATTGATGAAAATTACTAAAGTATCAGTAAATGATTTTGGTTCAGAAGATATGTGGAATTTTGAAATAACGGGAGAATAATATGAAAGTCGATTATGAAATAGCATTTAGCAATATTCAAAAACAACAAATATTAGATAAATATGGTTTAGATGGTGGAAGGACACAGAAAGTTATTGATAGTGCTTTTAAAAGTTTTATGCTTCCATATATGCCAATGCAAGAAGGCATTATGATATCAAATACAGTAATTATTCCACAAGGAGGAGAAATAGATATAAATGTACCTTATGCACATTATCAACATGAAGGTATTAAGTATGTTGATCCTAAAACTGGTAAAGAAGCATTTTATAATAAAGACAGCGGAAGATATTGGAGCAGAAAAGGGATTAAGAAAATACCAAGTGGAGAAAAGTTAAATTATCATGGTGGAGCATTAAGAGGGGACCATTTTATTGAAAGAATGTTAGCAGACCACTTTGAAGATATATTAAATGCAGGTCAAAAGGAGATAGATAAATAATGGCAAGAAAAAAAATAATTGAAGAAAAAGCAATGATTGATAAATTAAGAGAATATATAGCAAAATGCCCATATTTAAAAGAATATGCAGAATTAAATATAGAATACTTAACAGATAAAGTAAATACATATTCTATCAATGAAAATGCAGGATATGACCCAATTTTAAATAAATTCATATGTGGTTCAGAAAGACAATTCTTATTTACATTTGATAGTAAGCTATATTGGAATGAAGATATTAAAAATAATATAGATAATTCAAAGTTTTTTGAAGATTTTAGAAATTGGTTAGAAATAAATAATAAAAATAAAATATTTCCAGAAATAGATGGAATTTATAGTATTGGAGCGACAACAAATGGTTATATATTTGCAACAAATGCAAATGAAGCTATTTATCGTATTCAATGCTTTTTAAATTATTTTAAGGAGGATTAAATCATGAATAAAATAGATAGAACAGAGTGGGCTGATTTTTTAAACACAAAGCCATCTGGAGAACAACCAACATGGGCAATAATTGGAGTTGGTATAACAGATAAGTCAACAGATTATAATGCAGAAGTATCAGAAGAAAAATGGATAATTAATAGAAATGCAACGAAAACAGTAGATGGATATGCTTTATCTTCAGGAGTAGAGCAAACTGCATATAAAGGAGATCCAGTATTTGAATTTGTAGATGATATTAGATACAAGTTAAAAACAGGTTCAGATGCAGAAACACAATTACTAGAAATAGATAAATATAGCGTAACAAATGAAAGTGCTACACCCAAATATCGTGCAAGGTTATGGAATGTTGCTATTGAAATAAGCAATAATGCAGGAGATACAGCAAAAGTAAATTATAATATTCATTATATTGGAGACCCAACATTTGGAAATGTAACATTCACAAATGGAGTGCCAACATTTGAAGAAGAATAATAATTTAAAATAGAAAATGATATATAATAAAAGAATACTTTGTATAAAAACAAAGTATTCCTATTTTCTTATTAAATTATTATTATCTTTAGTTTCTCTCAATTCATCAATTGCATGGCGTGTTGCAGCAACTATAAAAGCAGTAAACGTTGTTTGTTTACCTTTAATGGCATTTTCTACATCCTCTATTAAATCATTAGGAAATCTAATTGAGCGTTGGCTTGTGGATGGAATAATAGGTATTTTAAAATTGCTCATAATAATCCCTCCAATTATATTATAGATAATATTTTAAAATATGTATGTGTTACATTTGACCTTCATTTGCATCGCGTACAAAAAGTATCGTTTAAGATATTATAAAGACATAAAAACAAAAAGTCTGTCGAAACTTGTATAATAATTTTAGATATTTTGTACTTTATATTTATTATGTTTTTAAATTGCTACTTGACTTTATTTTAAAATTATGCTATTTATTGATAATAATAAAAGAAATTGTTAAAAATAATCCTGTGTTTTAGAGTTGTGTTATTTTAGACAGTAGTAAAACTAGTTATATTTGCAAAAAATGTGAAGCTAGGTTTTAGAATTGTGTTATTTTAAATAGTAGTAAAACTATTGCCTTCATTGGTGGTAATTTCAACAAGTTTTAGAACGGTATTATTTTAGATAGTAATAAAACATTGTAACTCATTCGTGCTGGACTGTCTTGGTTTTAGAGTTGTGTTATTTTAGATAGTAGTAAAACATTTATTAAAAGTGATTTAGAAATTGTTAGGTTTTAGAATTGTGCTGTTTTAGATACTAATAAAACGGAAGTGAGAAGAATGGGAATGGCATGGTTGTTTTAGAATTGTGCTATTTTAGATACTAATAAAACAATAAAAAGAAATTTAGTTTTGGATGAATTGTTTTAGAACAATGTTATTTTAGATAGTAATAAAACCATACTTGTGTGTTAGTGTAAAATATTTGTGTTTTAGAACTGTGTTATTCTAGATAGTAATAAAACGAAAATTTTCTCTTCTCTTTTTATATCAAAGTTTTAGAATTGTGCTACTTTAGATAGTAATAAAACAACAGTAGTAAATACAACATCATATCGAAAGTCTTAGAATTGTGTTATTTTAGATAGTAGTAAAACGAATTAAAATTGCATATTACTTATGAAGGCGTTTTAGAATTGTGTTATTTTAGATAGTAGTAAAACTTCTAATTCTGGATAAGTACAATACAAAAAGTTTTAGAACTGTGTTATTCTAGATAGTAATATAAAAATAAAAAACTCTTACTTAGTAGGAGTTTTTATTTATTTTGAAAGAAAAAGAATGAATTATTAAAATAAAAAACTCTTACTTAGTAGGAGTTTTTATTTATATTGTAAATGTCGAAAAAAGTCGAAATGTTTTTCTTGTAGAACTGTGTAAAATATGATAAACTATAAAAAATATAAATAAGATTACATAGTAAGGGGAAGAATAAAAATGAATAGGAGTGAATATATAAAGTATATAAAATGTACAATTCAGTCATATAATTCCGATAAAATAAAGAATATTTTTTCACTATTAAAAAAAGAGGGAATAATAAATACAAAAGAAAAAGAACAAACATCTTTTTTTAAACAAGAAGGCATATATGTAGAAGAATCAAATTTAAAGAAAGCTATATTAGAAGCAGTAAGTACAAATGACAAAGCTATTGAATTATATGAAAAAGAACAATTCTTTGATTGTTATAAATATTCAGCAATATTTTCCTTTAATAATTTAGAACAAATTATTAGAACTATAGAAAATATACCAGATTGTAAGTTTTCTAATGATATAGTGATATATGATACTTTAAAAAATCCGAAAAAAATTCTAATAGATGATAAAATAGCAATTAAATTTAACAAAAAATATACAGCAGTTCATCCTCAGACAAGAGAAGAAATGTTTTTAGATTATCCAATTTTAATAATTATACACAAAAAAGAAAAGATTGTTGAAATTAGACTAAATAGTATAAGTGATTTTTTTATAGAAAAAAGGACACAATTAGTATATGCAGAAATTATAAAAGAATTAATAGAATATATGGAGAAA
>OOIH01000152.1_pt1 | contig 20484 bp, 21 predicted proteins | sample 1691801 | NCBI WGS metagenome assembly OOIH01 (sample SAMEA1061690, study PRJEB22710) | metagenome
GAGGTATGGGGGCTTTAGCCTGTTTCTGCTCCTTGTCTGTCCAAAGGGTTTCACCCTCCCTACCTCTTCCGACTACTACCTCTCACCACCACCTACAACATTACAAATAGCTCTACTGGTTCTACTAAGCTCAGACAGTCTCCTCTTGGTTTTGTCTACACTGGCTACTACTACAATGCAGGCTCGCTGAACCATGAGGGGTCGTACGGCCGCTACTGGTCTCGTACAGCATACTCCGGGTTGCGTGCGTACTACCTGTACTTCAATAGCTCCCTTGTCAACCCTCAGAGTAACGACTATCGTGGCTAAGGTCTCGCTCTTCGCTGCGTCGGGAGGTGAGAGGGGAGGAGTATCCCAATTAGCCCCTTTTGGACATGCTCCGACGGCATATATGATTCTAGCCATTAGAATAAATCAGTGTTGTCTTTCAATGTCCAAAAGATGTTAATTAGGATACTCTTATGATATGGGCGCTAGGGCGTTTTATTATATAGATCTTACTAACCTAAAGTTTTAAAGCATAGGGGGCTGTTCTTATCGCTTTATCTTATATCTAGTGTTGGACTTTGATTTCTATCCGGGCTGATTCTATCCGGAATGCCACCCGTAGGGAGCATTGTTGCCGACCACCCGTGTCCGTGGACAAGATGAAGAGAAAACTACCACTCTCTCGTAAAACCTACGGTTTTACTCTCATCGGGCGTCGACTCAAAAGAAAAAGTAGAGACTTTTTCTTCACTCGTCTCCTACGAGGTTCACCCTTCCCGTACCACACAGCGAACGGCAAAACCGAATCCGCGGTAATTGTTAGTCAGAGGGTCGACACCCGCCGGACTCGTATGCAAGTAGTGTCCGTTCACGTCAGAGCCAGCAGTAGTAGACCACCAAAGGCCAATTGCGACGCGTTCGTAGATGTAGCCATCCGAGCGACGGTAGTCGCCCGCACGGAGAAAGTTGAGAGGATTCTAATTAGCTAGATATCATTATAAAATCACCTCTGTTATCACCGTTTTGAACTTGTGTACAGTGTACAAGTTGGGGTGGCAAATTATAGATAAATAAGGTATATTAAGAATAGCTAATTATGGATTTGAAGAAAGATGGAAAAAGATATTTTGATTTATGAAACGGGCGGGAAGAACGTGCAGTTTAACCTACACCCAGGAGAAGAGACGATTTGGTCGACGCAGGCGCAGATGGCGGAGCTTTTTGATGTTACGCCGCAAACGGTAGCTAGGCACCTCAAAGATATTTATCAGGATGGGGAGTTGGAAGAGGAGCAAACTTGTACAAAAAATGTACAAGTTGGAATGGAGGGGAACCGTGAGGTGTCGCGTGCGGTAAAAAAATACAATTTAGATGCCATGATATCAGTGGGGTATCGGGTGAATTCGCGCAAAGCGACTGATTTTCGGATTTGGGCGACGAAGATTTTGAAACGCTATATTGTGGATGGGGCGGCAGTAAACGAAAGGCGGCTGAAGGAATTGTCGCAGAGGCAATTGCAAGAAGTGTCGGGGGCTATGGCGCTTATAAAACGCTTAATGGCGCAGCAAGAACTGACTGGCGCGGAGGCGAACGGGGTGCTAGAAGTAATTTCCCAGTATGCACTGACATTTCGGACGCTCAGGGAATATGATGATGGTTTTGTGAAGCTCGGCAAGGTACCAAAAGCGACGAACATACTAGAGGCGGGGGAGTGCATGGCGATGATTGGTGAACTGCGTGAGAAAATAAATGGGGGTGAAATGTTTGGTAAGCCGCGGGGTGATACCTTTGAAGGGGCGCTAAGGGCGATTTATCAGAGCTTTGATGGGGAAGATGTATATGAGACGGTGGCGGAAAAGGCGGCGAATTTACTCTATCTTATTATCAAAGACCATCCCTTCTTCGATGGCAATAAGCGCGTTGCGGTGTTCTTGTTTATGATTTTTCTGGCACGAAACGAATATAGTTTGACGAAGAATGGCGAATCAAAGATTTCCGATCGGGCATTAGTAGCGATTGCTTTGATGATTGCTGAGAGCCAGCCACGCGAAAAAGGGCTAATTATTGCAGTCGTTTGCAAACTGCTTGAGGAGTAATTGATGGTAGTTGGCCGCGCCGAATTGAAATTAGCCGAAGCTGCAGAGGCGTTTGTCTATGACTTTCGCTCTAAGACTGTGCTTGATATTGGCTCATCGACCGGTGGGTTTACTGAGTATGCTCTTGGTCGTGGCGCAAAGAAAGTAATTGCCATCGAAAAAGGTACGCGACAAATGAAGGCGCCGCTGAGATTTGACCCGAGAGTGGAACTCCATGAGAAAACTGATTTTCTAGAAATTGACCGAAAGTCCCAAATTCGACAGGATGGCGACAGAGAGGTTTTATCGTGCCAGGAAAACGCCGATTTACAGATAGAAAAACCAGTTGAACTTGTACTTCCATTACAAGTTGACGTAGTTTTGGCAGATGTCAGTTTTGTCAGCTTGACAGTAATTTTAAAGAAGGCCCAACAGATTGTAAATCCAAAAGCTGATTTTCTTGTGATGCTAAAGCCACAGTTTGAAGCGAAGCCATATCAACTGCAAAAAGGGGTAGTCAAAAACGAGAAAATGCGCCGCGAAATTATTCATCATTTTGAAGAATGGTTGAAGCGAAATCGGTTCTTGATTATCAAAAAACGTGATAATGAGCTGGTGGGGAAGAATGGCAATCGCGAGCGGTTTTATTATCTTAAGATTGCAAAAAGCCACTAGTTTTATCTTGCTTTTTAGAATTCTTACGTTTATAATAAAACCATGAGTTTGATTCATGGTGTGGGCGACTTCTTCGCGCTGGATATCGGTACGACCTCGATTCGTCTGATTCAATTAGCTGGTAATAGCCAGCATGGTTGGGTTTTGCAGAAATTTGCTTATGTACCGGTTGACCCTAAAGTTCTAGTTGATAGTTCAGAAGCTGGCCAGCATCGTCTTGGCGAAATCATTTTGGGTGCAATGCAACAGGCTGGGATTACGGTTAAAAATGTAGCAGTGGGGATGCCGGCATCAAAGACTTTTACTTCGATTGTGCGAGTAGAAAACTTGCCGGAGCAGGAGATTTTGAATTCGGTCAAGTATCAGCTTGATAAATATATTCCAATGCCGATTGACGAGGCGACGGTAGACTTTTTGTCGCTCGGGGTTTGTCCAAATGATGCTACGAAGGCTGAGATACTGATTTCTTCTACAGCGGTTGATTTTGCCGAAAGTCGTCTAGAGTTGATTGAGAGCTTTGGACTAAACGTAATTGCGCAGGAGCCGGAGTCGCTCGCAATGGCGCGGGCTTTGACGCCAATTGGTGCGCAGGATGCTCGGGTGGTAGTTGATCTTGGTGAGAAATCGACTGATCTTGTTGTAATGTTCCGAGGTATGCCACGGCTGGTGCGCTCGGTCCCAGGCGGGTTTGATTTGCTTGTTCGGACGGTGGCGTCGGCCTTATCAGTCAAAGAAGAGCAGGCGCGCCAGTTCATCCTCAAGTTTGGACTTGCACAGGATAAAGTTGAAGGGCAAGTTTTCCGTGCGCTGGACGCGACTTTGGAAAGTTTTACTACGGAGCTGGCAAAATCAATTCGTTTCTTCAAATCTGAATATATGAATGCGCCAATTGGTGGCATTGTTCTAGCCGGTTTTGCGGGGATGATTCCGCTGCTGACCGAGTATATCGAAGCGAAGTCGGGCGTGCCGACTGCGCCAGGCAATCCATGGCAGCTAGTGCGAATCACGCCGGAGCAACAGCAAGTTTTGCGCCCGGTGGCGAATGAGTTTGCGGTGGCGATTGGTCTAGCAGAAAGGGATAATGAACGATGAATGACATGCTGATGAAACTGCGCGAGCAGTGGAAAGATTTGGTTTATCGCACCAAGGTGCAATTTGCAAAAATGTTCAAGCGACCTTTGCCAAAGGATCCGAAGGCCGCTAGTACTGAGAGTGGTGATACTTATGAGATTAGCTTAGTCCCGGCGGTAAAGACGCAGTTGATCCGTGCACAAAAGATTCGTAACCGTGTGTTTTTTGCTTGTATCGTGATTTCTTGCGCGGCGCTTGGCGTGGTGCTGGTTTTGTTTAGCATCAAAAGCGGTCAAGATATCGCTATGTCGAATCAAGACAAGCGCCTAGAGAGTCTGTCTGAAAAAATCAATAGCTACTCTGAGCTTGATAGCTTGATTACGATTCAGAACCAGCTCGATCGGCACGGCGAGATTATTGATAATCGTCAGATTATTTCGCGGGCATTCGGCGCGCTAGGTGTGATGTTGCCGCAGGGTGGGGATCTTGTGAAACTGTCAGAGTTACGCGTGAATCTTGATACCGATTTGATTACGATGGAAGGGCAGACCGATGCCAAAGTTGCACCGCTGATCGATTACCGTGTGCTTGAAGCGTTCAAAAAGAGCGTGGGGCTCACTAAATATGATTATGGTCGTTACGTTGATGCGGACGGCAAAGAAATTCCGACGCAGTGTGTCAAAGAATCTGATGCCGAGGGCAACGCTTTCCGTGATGGTGATAGCTATTATGCGTGGTGGGATTTAACCACTCCGGGTTGTGAAGGCGCTAAAGTTGGCGAGTTTACAAATGAAAATGGTAGTTCTTCGGCTGGCGATAAAGAGCTCTATCATTTTAGCGAAAAAGCTGAAGTCGAAACTGCAACTGTGCAGGTGGAAGTTGAACAAGAAACTACAACTAGCGATAATGGTGAAGAAAACGGATCGACTGAAAATGACAATACAGAGAATAATGTCGAGGGTATTGTAGGTTTTGAAGAAAGTCTCCAGGATGGCTTGCAACAAAATACTGGCGAAACCGAAGTTACAAAGGTTACGATCGACAAAGAAATTCCAGCGCGAGTGAAGATTTGGCGCACACCGCGCTTCAACGAGTGGTATAAGGAAGAAAAGATTTCGCTTGATGGTTCAATTCGCGATGTTGAACATTTTGAGAGTGTCTGTTTTAAATATAATGGCGTCGAAAATACAACTAATGATGGTAAAACTAGTGTGCATTGGTCTTCGGAGAATGATTGCTATCTTGCCAAGGATGGTCTCACGATTACAAGCTCGGCTAACGGTCGTGACGATAGCGATAATTTGGTGCTACGTTTCACGGCAACGACCAACTATGCTGAAGATTTCTTCGCCTATGCCAATAAACACATGATGGCGATTGGCCCGGTGGGGCAGAATGTGACGGATTCGTTTGTTCAAATTAGTAATATGTTTGCCAAGGAGGCGCAGGCATGTGAGGAAGACGATCTTGAGTGTCTCGGTAATACTGAGAATTCCGGCGATAGTAACGATGACAAGAAGACAGATACTGGCACTGGCGCAAATACTAACAAAAAGGAGGGGGAGTAAATGGCCGAACAACCCGCAAAAGAGAAACGTCACTATATTTCTAAGGCGCAGCGGATGACTTTGTTGGAAGTTCTGATCACTTCCGTGATACTCGGTGCGTGTGTGGTGCTGTCGAATTTCTTGATTAAGTATATCAATTTTAATACCAAGATTATCACCGAGAAAGATGCGGCAATTGCAGATTATAATAGCACCATGATTCAGGTTGGCGTTTGTAAAGACGACAATCGTGATGGCAAGCTAAGTGATAAGGAGCTGAAGGCTTGTGATCCGGATTCGGTGTCCCTGAACGATGTTCCAAACTCATTACGCTATAATATATATGAGACTATGGCGAGTAATGAAGATTTGGAACTAGTGGCGCGCCGTCGTAAAGTGGGTGGAGTCTGCTATGATGACAATAAGAAGGAAATAAACTTTACTGCCCGATATAATCAAGCCAAGACTGATGAAGAACGGGCGCAGGCTTTGCTCGGCATGCGTGAATGTTCGTCGCTTCGCGTGATCTCTGATGCTTTGCCGGAAAAAAGAAATACTGAGGCTTTGATGTCGAGCTTGAATGAACTCTTTATTGAGGCGCAGATTGAGCCGGAATCGATTGCTCCGCGTGATGAGATTGTTGCAGCGGCGGTTGACGGTGTGAGTGTAATTCCAGTGACTTTCCGGATGAATGGTAGCGGTGCGGATGTGATTCGGATTTTGGATGCAGTTGAACGCTCAATTCGAACCTTCGACATTACGAGTGGGGTTTTTCAGTGGTCGTCAAGTGGTATCAACATGCGGGCTGAGGCTGAGGCGTATTATCTAGACGAAAGTTTGGCGCTCGAAACAAAGAAGACTGTGCGAGCGGCAGAAGGGGAGAAGAAATGAAACAATCGGATGTTTTTAGCATTATTTTCGTGGCAGGCGTGGGGACGATAGCTTCGTTCTTCTTGTGTCGCGCAATTATGGGTGACCCGAATGACGCCGTGACGAGTTTTACGACTTTGCGCGAGCCTATCACATCGTCTTTGGCCACGCCAAATCCGGAAATTTTTAATAGTACTGCGATTAACCCAACCGTCGAGGTTTACGTCGGTGATTGCGAAGATAAAGACGGCAACGGAATTTTGGACGAATCAGAACTTGTAGCCTGCGGGCGTCTAGATGCCTCTGAGATTACGAGTGAAGACGAGAACGTTGAAAATACAGAGGAGACGGAAAATTCGGCAGAGAACGCCGATCAAGAAAACTCTGAGGAAGAATAAGGTGGCGTTATTAACGAAGGAAGGTCTTGGGCGTGTTGTAGAGCTCCTCATTGCTGAGGGGCTGGTTGATCCCACTGATCTAAATCGGGTTCAAAATGAAGTCGCGCAAACCAAGCAGCCGCTGATGGAAGCTCTGACTACGCAGCGGATTGTGACGGACGATATGTTGACGCATGCGACAGCAGCGGTTTTGAACGTCCCATATGTAGACTTAAAGAATGTGGAAATGCCACAGAGTACGCTGGCTTTGCTTCCACTTGAGGTTGCTGCGCGTATTATGGCGGTGCCGCTAGGCGAAACGAATGGTCAACTTGCGGTGGCGATGCTGGATGTGGGGAATATCCAGTCGATTGACTACCTTGCCACGTATACTGGCAGGTCAATTCGGACCATGATGGCGTCAAGCGAAGGAGTCCAATCAGTTTTGCGTCAGTACCGCGGTGATTTTTCTGGGGTAACTCAGGCGGTTAAGGCGACCAATCGCGAAAATGCAATGAATCAGGCGGCTAGCGATATTAAAACTATTACACAGGATTCACCGATTTCAAAAGCGCTAACGAGTATTTTGGAATTTGCAGTCAAGAGTAAGGCGAGTGATGTGCATATTGAACCGCTGAGTAATAGCTTGATTATTCGATGCCGAATTGATGGTGTGCTTCGCCGAGTGATGGAACTGCCAAAATCGATCGAACCGGCGCTGGTTTCGCGTATCAAGATTCTTGCTAATCTCAAGATTGACGAACACCGTATTCCGCAAGACGGTCAGTTCGCGGTCTTGGTCGCGGATAAGGAAGTTGATCTACGTATTGCGATTTCTCCAGTGGTATGGGGCGAACAAGTCGTGATTCGTTTGCTGGATAAATCGGGCACTAGTATGGATATCTCGAGCATGGGTATGACTGGGCGCGCGCTCAGGACGGTGCTAAACGGAATTAGCCAACCCAACGGAATGATTCTAACTTCCGGTCCGACTGGTTCGGGTAAAAGTACTACGCTCTATGCGCTAATTAAGCAAATTAAATCGGAGAAAATTAATATCGTCACCCTTGAAGATCCGGTTGAGTACAAGATGGAGGGTGTGAACCAAATTCAGGTGAATACGGACGCGGGGCTAACCTTTGCGTCTGGGCTGCGTAGTATTTTACGCCAGGACCCAGATGTGGTGATGGTGGGGGAGATTCGTGACTCCGAGACGGCAAATCTAGCGGTGCAGGCAAGCTTGACTGGGCACTTGGTGTTTTCGACTTTGCACACAAACTCGGCGGCGGGCATTTTGCCAAGGTTGCTTGATATGGGTATTGAGCCGTTCTTGCTGGCTTCGACGCTCAATACAGTGATTGGTCAGCGTTTGGTGCGCCGTGTGACTGAGAAGCGGACAGCTTTCCAAAGTAATACCATGCAGACGGAAGAAATTCACGATGTACTTGGCAAGATTTTGCCTAAAACTCAGGAAGAAGTTGCGAGTGTGAGCGAGGACTTAGGTTATAACGGCCTGCCGCTTGCGGGAGCGAGTTCGTATACTTTGGTCAAGGGATTTGACGATCCGTCCACGCCGGGCGGTTACAAGGGCCGGGCAGGTCTTTATGAAGCGATTGACGTCGATGAGGATATTCAGAAGCTGATTATTTCGCATGCTACGGCTGCAGAAGTGATGCGTCTAGCGCGCGAGAAAGGAACGGTGACAATGCGCCAAGATGGAATACTAAAGGCGCTTTCAGGGATTACGACGATAGAAGAAGTTGACCGCGTTTCGAGCGACTTGGCCTAAAATAATAAAAACAATAACTTTTATGGTAAAATATAAAGTATGGATAGCGGTGGAAATAGTACAAATAATCAAAAGCCAACTGGAGCCGAGCAAATTCCAGTGAATTTGACAGTCGAGAAGAAACCAGCTGGGGCTGCTACGGGTGCTAAAGAAACCGCTGCACGAGTTGGTATTAGCGCACCGGAAGCTACTACGCCGCAGAAAAAACCGAGCGAAGCTGATAACATTTCTTTGGGTGGCGTCATCATGCCGGGGAACAATAATTCTGTGCAGACTAGTGCGACGATTGAGGCTTTGCTGGATGAATGCATCAAGCATAACGCTTCGGACTTGCACTTGCAGGTTGGTCTGTCGCCAGTTTTACGTATTGATGGCGATCTACGTTCGCTGACAAATTATCCGCCACTAACGCCCGAGAAAATTGAAGAACTGGTTTACGCAACCTTGGACGACGAGCAGAAAAAGATTCTCGAGAAAGACAAGGAATTTGATTACTCGTTTGCTTTTGGCGACTTGGGTCGATTCCGTGTGAATGCTTTCCATGAGAAAGGGAATCTCGCGGCTAGCTTTCGTTTGATCCCGAGTGAGATTCCACAATTGGCTGATTTAGGTTTGCCGGGTGTGGTGAAAACTTTTGCTGAGCGCCCGCATGGCCTAGTGCTTGTGACGGGTCCGACCGGATCAGGGAAGAGTACCACGCTCGCAGCTCTGATTGACAAGATTAATTCTGAGAAATCTGTCCATATTATTACAATCGAAGATCCGATTGAGTTTACGCACCGTTCAAAGCATTCTGTGGTGGCACAGCGTGAAGTGCACTATGATACTTTCAGCTTTGCTGCAGCGCTGAGGAGTATCCTGCGTGAAGACCCGGATGTAGTTTTGATTGGTGAGATGCGCGATCTTGAAACGATTCAAGCGGCAATTACGGTAGCCGAGACTGGACACTTGGTCTTTGCAACCCTTCATACAAATTCAGCTGCGCAGAGTATCGACCGTATTATCGACGTTTTTCCAGCGCACCAGCAGCCACAAATTCGTTCGCAGTTAGCCAATGTGCTTAATGGCATTGTTTCGCAGCGTCTAGTGCCAGCGGTGAACGGCGGTCGGATTGCGGTGACAGAAATTTTGGTGGCAAATTCGGCGGTGCGGGCGATTATTCGCGAAGGCAAGACTCATCAGCTTGATATGGCGATTCAGACTAGCGCCGATCAGGGTATGCAGACTATGGACCGTGAGTTGGCGCGCTTGGTCAAAGCTGGTCAGATTAATTATGATGTGGCGAGAGAATACACGGTTGATCCAAATGAATACGAAAGGTTGGCGAGGATCTAATGCGCAGATTTAAATATCAGGCCAAGGATCGCAAAACCGGTCGGATTGTACACGGTAGTGTGCAGGCCGATAGCGAGCAAGTTGCGGGTAAAATTCTAGTTGACCAGGGTTACACCCCGGAAAAAATTACCGAGGAAGGCGAGAGCTTTTTCAGTCGGTTTCAGAATAAAGTCACGACCAAGGAACGAATTGCTTTTACGCGTCAGTTTGCGACGTTGATTGGCGCGGGGATGCCGCTTTCGGCTAGCTTGCAGATGATTGTTGATCAGACTGAGAACAAAGCCACTCGTACGTTGGTTGAAGATGTGTTAGCGCAAGTTGAATCCGGTAAATCGCTGCATGAGGCGTTCGCGAAGCATCCGGACGTCTTTAATAATGTCTATCTTTCGCTAGTCGAGGCTGGGGAAGCTTCCGGTACGCTTGATGTTTCGCTGCGACGTCTTGCTGACCAACAGGAAAAAGATGCCGATATGATCTCTAAGATTCGTAGCGCCATGACTTATCCCGCGATTGTGTTATTGGTAATTATCGCGGTAGTAATTTTCTTGATGCTCCAAGTTGTGCCGCAAGTCGAAAATCTTTATCGTGACCTTGGTGAACCTCTGCCAGCTTTGACGGCGATGTTGGTTGCGATGTCGAATTTCATTATCAATTTTTGGTGGTTGATTTTGGTTATCCTTGGCATGGGGGTTTGGTTCTTTATGCAGTTTAAACGTACTGAAACTGGGATAAAATGGTTAGACACGATGAAGCTACGGGCGCCACTAATTAATGGGTTGTTCCTCCGGCTTTACAACGCACGGTTTGCACGTACGGCGCAGATGTTGCTGAGCGCTGGCGTGCCAATGCTCGAGGCGATGAATATTAGCGGTAGCGCTATGAATAATACGATTCTTGAAGGAGAAATTAAGGAAGCGGCGACAATGGTACGTAGTGGTAAAGCGCTGAGCGTTTCGTTGAAGGGCAGGGATTATATCTTGCCGCTAGTGCCACAGATGGCGGCGACTGGTGAGCAATCCGGAAAGATCGACGAGATGCTGGGGCGTGCGGCGACGGTTTATGAGAATGAACTCGATGAGCGTCTAGCGGCGATTTCGACTTTGATTGAGCCGATTTTGATGGTGGTGCTGGCAATTGTGGCAGGCGGTATTGTTGGGGCAATTCTTTTCCCGATCTATAGTCTGGTGAGCAAGATTGGTAGTGGATAGGAGTCGGGGCTGGGGTCGTGAGATTTGAGCCTTTATAATAACAAAAACTCGGGCAGGACTAACCTGCGTGTTTTTTCATCTTAGCATAAGAATTATAAAAAGTCAAGACTTTTTTAATCTGAAGAGCTTATGTTATAATCAAGTAGAAATCTTAAATTAGGAAAGGAATCTATGGCAACAAAGCGAAAAATGTCGGGAATGCGCCCCAATGAGGGGACGCGTGGTGGCTTTACTATCATCGAGGTGGTGCTCGTGCTTGCGATCGCCGGTCTAATTTTCTTGATGGTGTTTATTGCTCTGCCAGCTTTGCAGCGTTCGCAAAGGGATACGCAGAGACGAAATGACCTAAGTAAAGTTTCGGATGCGATTACTCAATACCAAACTAATAATCAGGGTAAGTTGCCAAAGAATGGTAAGAAGGATCCAGTCGGTGGTGATAATGCAACGGCAAAACCAACTTGTAATAATGCTGCTGACAGTACTGAAGGTGACGCTTGCCGCTTGATTGCTCAGTACTTGAATGGTGTGAATTCAGCAGAAAACGAATTCGTAGACCCGGATGGCTTTGCTTATGGTATCACAATTACAGGCCTCGATGATAGCTATGCCGCTGGCAACGCGATTACTACGCTTAGCAATAACGGTAAGCTATCTCACCAAGTGCATATCGTCAAAGGTGCACGATGCTCTGGTGAGGGTGCAGTCAAATCTGAGAACTCGCGCGATTACGTTGTGATGTACAAGCTCGAAGGTTCTGGTATTTACTGTCAGGATAACGGCTAAATTAGCTAAGCTGTAAAAATAGCCCCAAACGGGGCTATTTTGCTATGTCGGGGATTCTACGATCCGTTATCTTGGCAATAGTAGCTAGATGTTAGATACATACCATATGCTCAGCCGTTTGGACCAACAAATTCATTCTCGGGGGAGTTACACCGTTTAGGTAATTGCACCTTTTGTCAGTTAAGATCGCAGGCATATTAAGCCGGGCTTTGTGGCTTGGTGTTAAATTATAAACCACTAGTCTAGACTTGCTAGCTCTGCTATGAGTAGTGATTTTTGTGTTACAATATATTCATGAGCGAAATCGAAATCTTTAATGTTATGGTACTAGCGACGATGTTTATTCTTGGGGCGATTTTTGGGTCGTTTGCTTGCTGCCAGGCTTGGCGTTGGCGCTATATGGTGCACAAGAAAAAGGATCTTGGACAGTGGTCGGTTTGTTTGCATTGTGGGAAAAAGTTGCACTGGTACGATAACATCCCGATTATTTCTTGGCTGATGCTGCGAGGGAAGTGTCGCTATTGTCATAAAAAGATTGGTATAGCGGATTTTCTTTCGGAGATTAGTATGGCAGTAGCGTTTTTTATGCTAAGCTGGGCGTATTTGCTGCCTATGCTGCATGGTTGGGATATTTTGATGCGCAATCCCGCGCAACTTGCTTTGCAGCTAGGGTCGTTCATCTTGACGCTTTTGATGCTAGTAGTGTTAGTGATTTTGGCGGTTTATGATGCAAAGTGGGGGGAACTGCCACTGGTGCTGTTACTTTTGGCGGTGAATATGGGAGCAGTGATTCTAGTTTTGAAACTGATTTCGACAAGCCTAGCGGGTGACGAAGCAATTTCGGAATTACTAAACGCGTTGTTTGGGGTACTAATCCTCGCTGGGACTTGTTTTTTGATCTACCGAATCTCGCATGAGCGTTTGATGGGCGGAGGCGACTGGATTTTGGCCTTGGCGTTGGCGCTGGCCTTGGCGGATTGGTGGTTAGCACTATGGACAATTTTCCTAGCGAATTTGCTTGGTGATTTGATTGCCCTACCAGGAGCGATGAAACAGGGGAATCACGTTGTACACTTTGGGCCGTTTCTTGTTGCGGCGTTTGTGATTGTACTCGTGCTTGGCAATGCCCTGCCGTCGTTACTAAAGGGTATTATCTAGTTGGCTGTGCCGCTGTGAGCTTTTGTAACATATTAAATAATAAACACTAGCGTATAGTAGACCGCGAATACGGCAAGCATAATTGCACCTTCCGGGCGGGAAATCTTCTGCTTGGAAGTTTTCGAGAAGATAAATAGTAGTGCTGCCGAGACAATTAGCATAACTAGATCAAGCATTTGGAAGCTTGATTCGGCAATGCCACCAAAAATCACCACTGGTATGCCGAGCACGAGACAGATATTAAATATATTGCTACCGATGATATTGCCTACTAGTAGGTCCTGTTCGCCCTTTTTCGCGGAGACGACTGTGGTGACAAGCTCTGGTAGCGAAGTGCCAAAGGCAATTACGGTGAGGGCAATAATGCGTTCACTAATCCCCAGTGCGCTGGCTATACTCGAAGCGTTGTCAACTACTAAGTCGCTACCAATGATGATTGCCGCGAGCCCAATTAGTACAAACAAAAGGGATTTGCCAAGTTTGAATTTGGGCTCTTCCTCGGTTGATTTGGGCTCTTTTTTCTGTTTGGCGAGGGCGAGGAGGTAATACAGGAAAACCGAGAAGAAAAGAATAATTACAATGCCATCGGAGCGGGTGATTTGATTTGCACTGGCGCCAGCAAAAACTGTGTCGAGGAATAATACGACTAGCAGTGTCGAGATTAACAAAACCAGCGGTAGCTCTTTCCTGACGGTATTATCTTTTACTGCGATTGGTTTGATGAGAGCGGCGATTCCGAGGATTAGTAGAATATTGAGGATATTACTACCGATTACGTTACCGAGTACCATATCGGAGCTGCCGGACGCAAGTGCGCTCATTGAGACAGCGAGCTCCGGAGCGGAGGTACCAAAAGCTACGATCGTGAGGCCAATTAACATTTTTGGTACTTTGAAATTTTGCGCAGTTGAAGAAGCGCCGTCAACAAAAATATCAGCGCCTTTGATGAGGGCGACAAACCCAACGATTAAAAGTAAAATATTCCAAAACATAACTTGATTATAGCATAATTTATTCGGCGCTGTCGGTATCGGTGTGGAAGCGCTCGTGGACTTCTTTGAGATGCGGATCAGTGACGTGTGTATAGATCTGCGTAGTGCTGATATCGGCATGTCCTAGCATGGTTTGCACCGAGCGGATATCGGCACCATTCATCAGCAAATCAGTTGCGAAACTATGACGCAAAGTATGTGGCGAAACGTGTTTGGTGATGCCGGCCGCGCGGGCGTATTTTTGGACTAAGCGTTCGACTGAACGCGTGCTAAGTCTGCGAAAATCTCCGCTAGTGTTTGCCTCGCCAGTGTTGGCGCTATTATTAAGAAAAAGCGGAGCCAGGGAATCGGTGCGAGCACTGAGATACTCGGAGACCCAATCGGCGGCGGCAGGGGAGATAAAAACCGGACGGTCTTTGCTGCCTTTGCCGCGGACGATAAATTCGCGTCGTTCGAGGTTGATTGAATCGCGGTTGAGCTTGACCAGCTCAGAAACACGTAGCCCGCCCGAGAAGAGTAACTCGATAATTGCCCGGTCTCTCAGACCCGTTTCGGTCGAAGTGTCGATTTGCTCAAGCAGGCGTTCAACCTCATCGTAATGTAAGAAAGTCACTTGTTTGCGCGTGACGTGCGGAAGTTCTACTAGGCTGGGGTCGAGCGATTCGATACCGCGTCTAGCAAGATATTTGAGAAATCCTCTAAGCGCAATCAAATAATAGGATTGCGTGATGACCTTGAGATTTTCACCGTGGTCATCAGTCAGGCGATTGAGCTGAAGGCGGAACTTGCGCAATAATTCCGGTGTAATGTCGGATGGTTTTAGGGCGTCGCCTTTGCCGGAAATGTCACCCGCAATCTCTAGAAAACGATAAAGATAGCGCTGATAATTTTCGGCAGTGTTCTTAGTACGGCCCTTCTCGACTTCAATATGCTCAACAAAATCAATGATAAGCTCGGAAACTTCAGGAGTTTGGTCTAAAGTCTGCTTGGTGGATTGGTCTAGGTTTTGTTCTGAGGAATGGTCTGAATCGGTCATGGTAATATTATAGGGCTTTGTGGGGTTTTGTGCAATTGCGAGGCTAGGTGTGGTAGAATAAAAGTATATTAAGAATGAGGTAAAAAATGGTCAAAGCAAAAACTACACAGAGAAACGGGGGGGGGTATAAGAAGGACCTAACGAAGCCCTATAAGATTGCGACCATCGTACTTTCAGTCGTATCAGTAGGGTTGCTTGGCGGGCTGATTTTTGCAGTGACGCAGACTAGCGAAGAAAAGGAATATCTCGGTGTGTACGAGCATTTGATGCAGCGCTATCCGGAGCTCAAGTGTGAAAGTGAAAGTAGAGAGCAAATTACAGCCGTTCAAGATGATAATGGAAAATATATTGGCATGCTAAAAGACGAGAAGCTTCCGGATACGCGGGTATGCATGATGACTGATTACGGTGTTTCGAAGGATGGAGATCCGTATGTTTCATATGTCCAGCGTACTTATGACCCAGAAACGCATGAGCAAAAGAGTGCGGAGAACATGACGCTGTATTTCCAGCATTATAATGGTCATTACGCTGAAGCATTAGGCGAAAACTAATAGAGCTGTACTATAAAATACCTAGTAATACACTGTATATACAAATGATATACAGTGTATTGCAGGTGTACTACGAATGTATTCGTGAGATATTAACGGCCGTGGTTATGATTCCAGTAGACGATCGCACCAATAAGGCTTGCAATAGTTGACATCAGACCGATTGTAAACAATATAATTGCTAGTTGCGTAGATTCAATAGTACTAATGAAGCCTATACGTTCGTTAAGAAACATGGTATAGTCATTTGCGTCTGTTGTGCGTACACGTTCATAATTTTCATCGTTTTCCGTTATACAGACATACGGTCCCTTGCGTGTAGTAGGGAGCCCATTTATAAAATCTGATTCTTCTTCAAAGCATATGCCAAGATAGTCATCTGTTGCAACAAATGCTGAGTGGCCGCGGCCATGTGCTATAATCCGCGACGCACCGCACCATGTCAAAATGCCAAAACTCACTGTCAACAGTAACAGCAGGCAAGTATTGACCTTGATGCGAGTACTCGTTCTTGGTTTTTTAGCTTTGATATCCTGGGTTTTTGTTGTGGTTTTTGCTTTAGTCATTTTAATCTCCTTAGTCTCTTATGCTTATGTAGTTAAATTTTATCAGAAAATAAAATTAAAAAAATATTGTCGTTATTCTTTCGGTATGATACGCCAAAATATGGTTGTGCTTTTTAACTGTTCTTCGCATTTTTCATAAAGGAGGTTATTTATGAAAGTACTTTCAAAATTAACAGCAGTTATTTTAGCTGTGACACTCACGTTCAGCACATTCAGCAGTGTAGCTTTTGCAAAAGAGACATCGTCCGCTGCCGGTAGTATCGTGGATACGAATGTCATTTATAGCGCAAAAGGAGCCGTGAGTCCTTGTCAGGTCCACAATGATAGGGAGGCGACAATCTATCATGGAATTGGACGCGACCAATGGATACATATCAGCCCATGGGTGACCCCGGCTCATTATACAATCATAATGTATGAGTCTGGCAGCAATAATCCGATATATACAAAGGCATTTACTATGACCGATGCTACATCGCATTGGTATGTTGGGGCTAATGTACAACGAGTCACTTTACAGGGTACGCTCGGTGCAGTCAATGTAAGTTCGTCTGACCACTGAGGCAATGTTGACATTCAGTAACTAAAAGGAATCCAAAAAGCGCAATCCTCCCGGCTTCGGCCGGGATTTTCTTTGCTATATTCTAACCACTTGCACTTAATACAAATACACTGTATATACAAACGATATACAGTGTATTACAGATGTATTATGTCTGTTACTAGCGCGTATACTTTTCGTTTAGATCAGAATAATCATAGAGTTGCTCCGGTTGGAACCAAAGCGCAATCTCTTTTTTGGCCTCTTCTTTGTTCCCGCTAGCATGGACGAGATTTGGTACACCCATGCCCTTGGCATCTGAATAACCAAAACTCATGTGAGAGTAATCGCCACGGATTGTACCCATTTCTGCAGATTTTGGTTCGGTCGGACCAACGATCTTGCGTACTAGTGCTACCGCTTCGACGCCTTCGAGTACCATTGCGATTACTGGCCCAGTCATCATATAACTGAGGTTGTAGCGAAACGCCTGCTCGCCACGACGGGTAATCATTTGACCGATTTCTTCGTAATGTGAACGATAATGGTCTTCGTCCGGCATAACCATTTTCATACCAACGATCTTGAGCCCAACCCGTTCGAAACGAGTGATTACCTCACCGACAATCCCACGCTGAATCGTGTCCGGTTTTAGAACTACTAAACTTCTTTCGACTAAATCTTTTGCTTGTGCCATAAAACTCCTTTTCGCTATTATACCATGTTATAATAAGAATATGGCTTTATTTAAAGAAAAACCCAAGACCGAGCGCGAGAAAGTCGAAGAACGGCGTGATGAGGTCTTGTCGCGTGGTCGGAAGTTTAAATATCCGATGCAATATGCCAAACATCGCTTGGTGATTCAGACGGTGATTATTGCGGTGGTGGCAATTGTCGCGATGGTGGCGGTGGGCTGGTTGATGCTGTATCGCTGGCAGGATACCGGAGATATGGCGTATCGGATTACGCAGGTGATTCCAGTGCCGGTGGCAGAGGTTGATGGGGAAAAGGTGCGCTACAGTGATTATCTGATGATTTATCGTAGCAATTTGATTACGGCGGAGCAGCAAGGTGGTCAGCTAGGCGGACTTGAAGAAGGCGACATGATGCGGGCGGATTATCACCAGGCGGCGCTTTCGGCGGCGGTGGAATATACTTATGCTCTGAAGCTAGGTAAGGAGCTTGGTATTGAGGTGACCGACGAAGAAATTGATGCAGCTTTTGAGGACCATCGTAAAGTTGGCGGAGTTGACCGGAGCGAAGAAGGTTTCTTGAAGATCGTAAAAGATAATTTCGGCATGACCAAGTCGGAGTATCGGCGAATGCTCTATCTTTCGCTGATGCGGGCAAAGGTGGCGCAGGCTGTTGACAAGGAAGCGCTAGAATTAGCGGATCAAGTTGATTCGCATCTAGCTGGTAGCGGCGGAGACTTGCGTGCAACCGCCGAAGCGATGGGCGATAGCGCCGTCTATGAGGAAACGGGAAAATTGGTTGATAATATGAACGTTGACGAAGGTCGCTCGGACAAGGCAATGACGCTTGAGCCGGGGCAGGTGAGTGAGCGATTTTTGTCGAATAACGGTGACGGATATTATTATGTTAAGCTAGTTGAGAAAAATAATACCCAGGTGAATTATAATTCGCTAAAAATTGCGTTTTCTGAATTTGACCACATGGTCGAGGAACTCTATGCGGAGGACAAAATTCACGTTTATATTGATCTTGATAAGGATAATGATGGCGTCGAAAATGGGGAAGGGGAATTTCAGGGCGAAGAGCCGGCTGGGGGCTAGGATTTCTAATTGACTCGTGATACAATGTGAGTACGCGAGTATCGTATAACGGCTATTATGTATCCTTCCCAAGGATGAGATCAGGGTCCGACTCCCTGTACTCGCACCATAAGAACCAACCCTGAGTTTTAACTCAGGGTTGGTTCTTATGTCAGGCTGGCGGATCAAAAACGGGTTCGAACCGACGCCCTGTTGCTCCGAAGGAACTACGGTTATGATTGTGCCATGTGGTAGTTATTCAATCTAGTACTCATTTTAGGTTTATCAAAGAACCACGACCGATAAAAGTCTTTACATTTTCTCAGAGGTAGGATATAATCAACAAAAGTGATCAAAATAATTTAATAGAGGAATTGAATGCCGATTATCAAATCTGCGAAAAAGGCTGCGCGTCAGGCCGAGAAACGCACACTCCATAATCAACAAATTAAGAAGGACATCAAGGCGAGCTTGAAGGCTTTCAAAGCGAATCCGACCGCCGAGACGATGGCAAAAGCTCAGTCTGAATATGACAAAGCCGCAAAGAAGGGCTTGATCAAAAAGAACACTGCTTCTCGTCGCAAGGCAGCACTGGCAAAGTTTGCAAAGGCTGCAAAATAATACAAATCTGATTATCCAAAATACATCCGCTAGGTAGACTAGCGGATTTTTCTAATTCCGTACGGGGAAACTTAAATCGTGCTATAATAAGTATTAGCATTATGGAAATAACAGCGGTCTACATTTGGTCACAAATTCTTACGGTCATTGAGTATTCGTTGCTCGGACTGTCATATTTAGCGAAAAAACGTAAAGTTGCTGTTATACTGGATATTTTTTCGATGCTCTGTGGGATTATTGCGTTTATCCTGCTTGGTGCGGATCTTGGCGTAGGGATGTCGATTGTGATTTTGCTCGCGAATTTTTATTATCTGTGGCAAGAGGGAAAACCGAAACTGCAGAAACAGCGCTATTGGTGGGATTATCTGATACTAGGGGTAATTCTAGCGATTATTGTAGTGATTACAATTTTTACTCACGAGGGTTGGCTAAGCTTCTTGTCGGTGGCGGCAACAATTCTTTACGAGATTTCGATTTGGCAGCAGAGTACCAAAGTTTATAAATTGCTAGGGATTCCGGTAGCGTTTTGTTGGATGTCGTATAATGCCTTTGTGCTGTCGCCTTTTGGGGTAATTTGTGAGCTGGGAATGCTAATTGCTTCGATTTATGGCTACGTCAAGGAATTAAAAGCAGGCAGAAAAAAGAAAAAGAAGAAATCGTCCGCGTGGTCAAAGAAGAAAAAGGCACGGCGCGCCTAGAGTATCGTAGAGTGGCTTGAACTTGTACGCGGGTTACAAGTTCAATATGGGAATAACAGGTTAGAACCTGAGAAATTTTTGGTTAATTGAACTCCGCAACAAAAAAATAAGCCTGACGGCTTGCTTTTTCTTCTGTCGAAATTATGGTGGGTCGTGAGGGATTTGAACCCCCGACTTCCTCGGTGTAAACGAGACACTCTAGCCAGCTGAGTTAACGACCCATGACACTTTTATTGTATCATATCTCGTCGTAAAGAGTAAGACTTGTTTTTCGAAAATGTACGTGGTGTACTGAAAGAAGGGCATCCAACAAGGCGACTTCGGCGTTCTTTAAAAGCAGGTAATGTTATGAAGCATATGAAAGACGCAATTTTGAAGGAAAATCCGGACTTTGTAGGACGAGTGGTCGATGTCGAGCAAACAATGTTATTCCTGCGTGCATGGTTCATGGGGAAGGGAATGAATGAAAGTTTGCGTGCCTTAGGCTACATGAAAGTAAAACACGAAGGTCAGACTCGGAAAGACGGCCAGCCCTATATCATTCATCCATTGACAATGGTAAGTCATGCAATGTCGATCAATGATGATAATATTACGGACGACCTGATTCACAAGCTTACTGACGGATGCAGTATAATATTATTTCTATTAATTTCTTAGCAGGTTAGCCTACGGTGGTATTCTGCTTGCTACCTAGCGCCCCTGGAGAATCCAGGAGTTTGGCTATGTTCTCACCCCTCCCGTACCACACAGCGAACGGCAAAACCGCCTCCGCGGTAATAGTTATACTGAGGGTCGACACTCGTCGGGCCCGTACGCAAGTAGTGA
>OOIH01000545.1_pt1 | contig 20216 bp, 37 predicted proteins | sample 1691801 | NCBI WGS metagenome assembly OOIH01 (sample SAMEA1061690, study PRJEB22710) | metagenome
GATAGTCTTGTATAGTATAGTCTAGTATATTATTGGTCGGCGGTTGCGTCGGGTGTTGTGTCGGTGGTTGTGTAGGTACTTGCGTCGGTGGTTGTGTCCGATATATCGACACAACGTCTTGTGTCGGAGTTTGTGTCGGAATATCCGACACAAAAGGAATGAGCCAGTATACGGCGGATTGCCGTCCGCGACGCTCCTTAAATCCGATACGTCCCATCTGCCGAAGCTGGTTGCGTGCGACATAGATGGTGTCCTTAGAATAGCGTGTATGGGATTCCAGCGTGGATATGGCCGTGGAGAAACTCTCCGGCCATCCAGCCTTGTTGGCGATGCTCATTAACGCATGCCACAGGCATATTGAGGATGCCGCCAGCGGGTTCGCCTCCTGCCAATCGTAAAACGCATTGATCTCTGCCATGTAATTCATGTGAGACACCTTCGTTTAGAACGGTAAATCTTCGTCCGGCGTGATGTCCTGGAAATCGTCGAAACTGCCCTGCTGATAGCCGGAGGGCTGCCCATACGCCTTGGCGGCAGACTGACGCTGCGCCGTCTGCCGCGGCTGTGCACAGCCAGCGCCGGACTGGGCATAACCGCCCGCGGGCTGGTAAGAGGATTGCTGCCCTTTATCCTTGTCCCCCGCAAAGCTGACATTGTTTGCGAGCACCTCGACAGCAGTCCGTTTGTTGCCGTTCCTGTCCTCATAATTCCGTGTCTGGATGGCACCGGCAATTCCAATCATTTTCCCCTTGGAAAAATACCGGCTGACAAATTCCGCTGTCTGCCGCCATGCTACGCAATCAATGAAATCTACCTGACGGGATCCGTCCGCATTCGTAATGTTTCTATCAACAGCCACCCTGAAGCGGCAAACCGATAACCCGCTTTGGGTGGTGCGCAGCTCCGGATCTGCCGTTAGCCGGCCGAGCAGTGCTACTACATTCAGCATCTTCTCACTTCCTGTAAATCAGTTTTTCTTCCTCCCATTCCGGGTAAATTCCCCGCAGGTACTCCTGTATTTCCTCCCGCAGGAGGGGGCGCTCCGCACTGTTATCATACCGGGCATGGCAGCGCTGGCAGAGGGTAACGATGTTTTCCGGGATGCCCAGCCCTCCATGGGAACGGGGAATATAGTGGGCATTCGGGGCGGCGGCAGGGGAGAGGCAGAGGATGCAGCGCCCTCCATCCCTCTCCCATACCTCGGCCTTAACCTTCGGGGAGATAGCGCAGGCTGTTGTCATTCGGTGTTTTTTCGCGGCGTATCCCTCCATCCGTCTTTGAGCAGCGAGAGTTCATCCGGCGGCAGCGTTTCAATCTCCTGCTCTTTACACTCTTCAATGATGTAGTCGATGAGCCGGGACATCTGAGCGGTATCGTATACGCTTGAGCCATAGTAGTTCGCGATAGTAATATATCCGGGCAGTTTGCTTTTCCCGAGGTCTTCGCAGATCCAGCCGAGCCCCTTGCCCTCCCAGATTTCCCGCCAGCGCTCGGCGGTATCTTCCCGGATGGGGAGGACTACAAAGTTATCCCCAATCTCCCGGATTGCTTCGCGGTATACCTTCTCTGGAGGAACACGCAGTTTCCCGGACAATTTGCCGATGAGTTCCCAACAATAGGCGTTGGCGTCATTGCTCCGCTTTTTGCGGTACTCCTTAATGATCGCTATGTAGGGCCTGTCCCTCATCGTATCCACAAACCGCCTGACGTCGGGGAACCGCCCTCTGTGGGAGATGAGCAGCGAGAACCACAGCCCCTCGCTGTCCTGCTGCCATTTGGCACGTTTAAACGGCAGCTCCATTATTCACGGGCCCTCCATTTTTCCTGATATGTGTCCAACAACCCATTCCCCGCGAGCCAGTCCCGGAAATCTATCACGGTATTCATAACAGGCCTCACCTCGTGGCGGGCATATCGTTCCCGCCAGATGGTTTCTCCTTCAGTGCTGTTGGAGATGATATATTCCATCCGGCTGGCTTCCGGAACCAGTTCGAGATACATCGCTGTCTGGGGATTATTCAGGAACTTCCCGACTTCATATTTACCGGTGAATTTTGCGTCATACACAACGCCAGCCCTGATAAAATCGAGGCGTCCGTAGAACAGGAAATCCCCGCGCCGTTCGGATAAAGCCACCTGGTAGGCGGCGCCCTGAAGCTCCGGCAGGTTATCCTTTGCCCATCGCTCAAATGCGTCCCCTTTGGCCATCGCCTCGCTCTTTTCTGTAGGGAGGCGGTGGAGGACGTGCAGAAAGTCCTCCATCGTCCCATATTCGCTTTCCAGCAAATAACGCCAAGCATTAAGCAGAGAGGCCGTTATCAGATATGACATAGATCCCCGCCTCCTTATTGTAGACAGCGCCCAGCTCCTGATATTTCGCGCGGAACAGAGCTTTCAATTCTCTCTGACTTGTAAGGTGATGAACGATCCCTTTCATTTCCGGAGCGATTGCATTAAGGCCGTCGACATCCCCGATTGCCCCTATTTTCTCTCCGTATTCTTTCATGACCTCTTCATATGCGATACGTTCCTGCTCGAATACAGCGGCCTCCGAGACGATATTTTGGTTGACCTCTTCAAACAAGCGGGTAAGGAAATCGTTGGGGTGGTTATGAGTATCGGGGATTTCGCGGATGCCATAGACTCCATGCGTCCCTTTGGCAAAATACCGTTCGCAGTTGGAAAAACCGATGACCCTCCGATTCCCGCTCATCTCGACAAATCCGCCCAGTTCCATCGGCTGCCAGACATTATCTTTCGTCTGACCTTCGACCAAGATGCGCAGTTTTACATTATCACCGTCCTTGTCTTCCTTCGCGTGAAAGAGCATAACGATATTTTTATGGAGTTCATAAAAGCAGTAGTCCATCAGGCGCTGGAACTCGCGGCCGACCGCACCGTAGCCTTTCAGTGAGAGTGTTCCGTCGCTCTGCCCGTTTTTAGGATTCTTCTTGATTGCCCAGGGCTTCATCAGGTCGAGCAGCTTCCCGCCGGTATCAAAGACGAGCGTTTCAAAATCCCCCAGATTTTCCGGTTTTAAGTCGTCCAGCAGGGAAGCATAGGATTCAGGCCGGATGAAAGGCTTGCGAAACTGTGCTTCCACACGAGTGAGGCCGCAGTCTACGTCGATATGCAGCGGATTCGGAGCCGAGAGGCCCAGCGTGGATTTTCCAATGCCAGGGAATCCCGCTATCAAGATCCGAATTTTTGAAGTCATGTTGGCTACCTCACTTGGGTTCATAATCGCCATTTTTCATTCTCCTTTCACTTTTTGAGCCGCGTCATAAGTATTTTCCTCTGTTCTCTCGACAGGCGCGTCGGCCCGGCTCTCCGGCATGGGCGGCTCCTCTGTATCATACTCCCACTGGGCGAGCGCGAAGCCCTCCCCGAAACTTGACATTTTCTCAGACACCTCCTATAATGGAGATAGATTTTTTGAGGTGTGCCCACAGGCCGTTGCTATCGGCTTGTGGGCTTTTTCTTGTTCCGGTCAATCTCATACGACAGCTCTACCCGCTCACAGTACTTTGCGTATTCCTTTCGCGCTCCGGGGGAGAGCATCCGCAGCGACCACAGGACATACAGCATATCCTCGGACAGACGCGCTCCCAGCTCATACGCCCGGGTCTGGAATCGGGGAAGCAAGGGGCCGAGCGCCGGGTTGCTCCGGTTGATGATGGAATACTGCGAGAACTCCCCTTTGCCCAGATTGATGTCCCATACCCGCAGGATCTGCTCCGCCAGCGCTGCCATATCGGGTGTGATGAGCGTTGGAACCAGTGCTGACACAGAGGCCGTGGAAATGGGGAGCCGGGTCTGTTCCGGCGGCTTAGGCTTGTCCGATTCAGCGAGCCGCTGCCATGCGGCGCATTTGGGGACTTTGCCCGCGGCCGGGCAGCAGTTCCGGCCGTTACGCCCCTTCGCGCAGTTTGCGCATGCCGCTTCCGGCGGCGCCAGCTCGGGATATTCGCCGTAGGGCAATTCCATGGTGCTCCTCCTTTCTCCCGGTATTTTTCCACCATGAGGACAATCCTTCCAGCGTTGGGTTTACCCCTGCCGCCGCACAGGCGAGACGGTATAGCCGTATTGACTCATAGGGCATATGCTTCACGTTTCCCTCCATTCTCTGATAGTTCTCTGTACGGCGAGCATAATGATGGCCTGGGGAGTGACGCACCGTTCCATCGCCATGAGCTGGAGCGTTTCCCAATCCGGACGCTCGAGTTCAAGCGTCACCTGCGGTTTCTTTTTGGGGATCCTCCGGCCGCCGAATCCCCAGCACCAGTCCCCGATAATCTTTCTCATGGTGTAAGCGTCTCCGATTCCTTTTGTTTCGCTCATGTTGTCTCACCTCCTTTTTAACAGGAACATAATCGCTTTGAAGACGGGGTAAAACTGCGCTGGAACCACAGCGTTTCCGAGACACTTAAGTCGGTTCGCCCGGTCTGGAATTTTGCCGGTTATGCGGGGGATTCCGAGTTCCCAGCTTCCGTCTGCCCATCCGGCTCTAACGCTGTCCATCCAATGGGAAAGCCCATCATAGCCTCCACCCACTCTGGATTCAGTTGTCCGCCGTTCCCCGCCGCCATGCTGCGGCGTTCCTCTGCCGAGATCGTGCCGTCCGCTTCCAGCGCCTTGAGCTGCTGGTAGTTGCCCGTCCTGCCGCAGAGGCCCGCCCCGGTCGTAGGTGTCGGATACAGCTTTGCCGCCTGGATCAGCTTCATGGCGTGCTGGGTCTGGCCATTGTATTCCTTGCCCTTGATGTCCCCGCAGGTCGCATCGAATTGGGTCGGGGTCGGGTAGAGTTTTGCCGCTGTGGCCAGCCCCATCCCTGCTTTTGGGCCGCTCCCCGGACGGTTGTAGTTCCCGGTCACCGTGGGCGTGGGCCAAAGCGCCGCCGCCGGCTGCAGATCCATGCCGCCCTGACGGGTTTCCGTCTGCGAGGGGCCTGTCCCGCTCCGACTGGTAGGTGTGGGCCACAACTTCACCGTATTGGCCAGCTGATCGGCATAGTTTCGCTTTCCCTCCCTCTGCAGATGCTCCATGCTGTTGGCTCCCTTGCAGTCCCTTGCCGCAGGTGTGGGCCACAATGGCACATCGGTATCGCTTATGCGGGGCGTCGACGCCGCAAGCTGGAAGTACAATCGTCCTTGCTTCGTAGCCTTGGCTCTCCAAGTCAGCCAGCACAGTGTCGAGTGCCATGTTGATGATTCCAGCAACATTTTCGCCAATAATCCAAGTAGGCTTGATTTCCTTAATAACTCGGAGCATCTCTGGCCAGAGGTAACGGTCATCCTCACGGCCTCGGCGCTTCCCGGCCACACTGAACGGCTGGCACGGGAATCCACCGGAAATAATGTCAACTGTTCGTAGACCTGTTCGTTCATAGAAGCTCTCCCTTGTCAGTGTCCGAATGTCCCGCCAGCGGGGAACCTCCGGCCAGTGGCGTTCCAGAATCTTTGTGGGGTAGTCAGCCCATTCGCACTGTCCCACCGTCCGAAAACCAGCGGCTTCCGCAGCGAGATCCAAGCCGCCTATCCCTGTGAATAGTGATAGGTGCGTATTCACAACTGCAATCCCCCGTATAGTTCTCCCGCCCGCTCCACAATCTTCTGGCTGAACCCCGTCCTGGTAATCCCGGCCGCCAGTTTGTCCCGGGCCCCCGCTGCGCCGTACTGGTACGCCATGAGGACGGATTCTACCGAGTTTGGGAACACAGAGGTATGCAGCTCCAGAATGTGTACCCCGGCGCGGATGTTGGTTCGCGGGTCCAGCAGAGCTTCCGCCGTTCCGATCCCTAAATCTTCCCGGAGCTGCGGGATGGCCCGGTCATTGATCTGCATCAGGCCGTAGTCCTGTGTCCCGTTAGCGTTGTGGCCGATGGCATCCGACTGAAAGCCGCTCTCATGCTCCGCGATGGCGAGAACCACTTCCACCGGTACCGGCGGATCATACTCTCCGCAGCACTCTGCGGCGTACGCCTGCAGCTCTATCCGCAGTGGTACGTCGAACGGGATGAAGATGTCCCCGGCGGGCTCCGGGGCCTCCGGACGTATAGGTTCCGGCTGCGACGCAAGCGTGAGGTTCGGGGATGGAATGCGTACCGGCGGAGAGGACGGTTCTGGCTGCGGAGCGCGCAGCGTACAGACCAGATACGCTATGATGGCTAGCGCTGCTACTCCGCCTCTAAGCTGCGTCATGGAAAAATTCCCTGAAGCGCTGCGCGCCGTATTGACCATTGGTGAGTTCTATCGCCTCGCGGATGGTGTAGGCATCTTTGAGGGAATCCCCGAGACTCTGAATGAACGCCTCCGTCCCCTGCCGGCATGCGCCGGTGATGACACGGTACATCGTTTTTAGCTCGGATACGGGGATTTTCTTATCCAGAGATAGCCCTCTGTACTGTTCTGCTCCTCTGTCCGCCTGGGATTTGTAGAGGAGATCGTCGATTCCCTCTTGCCATTTATTGCAATGGGCATAGTTGTATCCATCAAAAACAACGTTACGGCCGGGGATTTTTCCCTTGAAATATGTATACCCATTGATGGTTTTGCGAAATTTGACGCGTGTTAGAATACCGTCGGCATAAAGGTATTGGCCCTCGGCATAATCACCATTGTGTAATTTTTTTACCTTTTTAAGTTCTCGGGACTGGTCTGTGATGTTCGTGCCGCTCAGGTACAGACCTCCGCACACGGTGAGCCCTTCCGGCAGTGCGGTGATGTTCGTGCCTCTCAGGTACAGCCATCCGCCATTACGCTCCATCATTTCTTTTGCTTTTTTCAGTGTAAGTTTCATGTTTGCTCCTCTCGATTCGTATTAGACTTATTTGTGGACACTGAGGCAAGCTCCAGCACCTTCCAAAGGCGCTTCTCCACCCACGCTTCAAACAGCACAGTATAGATTTCAAAGCTCGGATGTTTATCCATCATAACAGCGTCGCCAAACGGGTACACACCCTGCTGGATGCCGTTACGGAGTTTAGAGGGAGACATCTTCATCCCCAGCGCCCGTAGCCTTTCCGTCGCTTCCTCTATGGTCATCGTTTTTATGGCTTCCATATGTTGTTATTCCTTTCCATAAATTTTAGTGGGGAAATTAGATCGAAGAAGTATAGGCGGCACACTTATCCCCTTTTTTATCCAAGATTTCCATCCCCCGGCGGATAAATCTCGCGGCTTGTCTCTTCGTGAGCTCCGGGAGCTGATCCGGCGACTTAAGGTATGTGCTCAAATCGTCGCATTCCGTTCCATCTTTCATGATGTTGATAATGGTCACGCCGTTGGGATATGCTATCGCCATCTAAATCACCTCCTTAATGATTATGATAATGCAGGATTGTCCGATACAATATATGCCGCAGTGTTGCAATCTGGTCTTTCTGCGGTATCGTTTTGCAAGATAATCCCACTCCGTTTCCTGCGTATCTTCTTTTAGCGCAGGATAAAGAGCATCCATAAACTTCAACATAACTTCTGAAACTTCCGCGAGCTCATGCCCAGACAGATTTTCGGAATTCTTTTCAAGCAATGCCAGTTGTTTGCAGAGGATTTCTTTTATATACTCTTGTGTGTGAATATCCATCTTCTCACCCCCTTCACGCTGAATCTTGCTCGGACGCTGTCCTGCTCTTGCATATCAACTTTAACCATGATAAAATTCTGGAAGCGGATTTTATGTGTTGTATGCTGCCTGGATATTTGTATTGCGGATGTTTAGAAAATAAATGAACATAAAGCCAACACTATCAAAAACACGCTTAACCAGACGCATATAAGAAAAAATATTTCTAAAAAAGTACGTAACACTCTTTCCCTCCTCCATGGATTCATGCGTTGTCTTGCTCCGCCCGGGCAGCTTCATGCGCTGTCCTTCGCGTCGGATAATAATTCTGCGAACAAATAGCGCACATCTAAATCAGGGAAATAGCCTTTTTCAATCTTAAATGCTTCGGCTAGTGTTATTGGCGTTTTTCCAGAGAGTTTTTGACTTGCCGTATCTCGGCCGACACCAATGATGTCTGCAATTCCTTGAATAGTGATTCGATTTCGGGCCATTTCAGCCCGTAAATTGGAAAATATAATATTACTTTGACGTGACATACTCATTTATCCTCCTTTCTAAAAAATCGCGCATTGAACGATTTATAAACCTATTAAATCATACATTGAGCGACTTGTCAACATGTTTTTGAAGAAAAAATCTTGCATTGAACGAAAATGTATGTTATGATATGAACAGGATAAGGAGGTATCGAATGGCGGTTTATGAAATTTTAGAAGAAATAATGAATGAAAACGGTATGTCTGTTGCAGAAGTTTCTAAAATTTGTAATTTACCAGATTCCACAGTTCGCGGCATCATTAGGAGAAAGCAAGAGACCATTGCTTTAGAAGTTGCGTTTAAGATTTCTAACGGTCTAGGCGTCTCTCTTGAAAAGCTCAATGGAATGCCTGAAAAGAAGTTCTCTGAACCCAAGCCTTTCAAATCCTCCTTCATGTCAGATATATCAGTTGAAGCAATTAAATTGGCTCAAGACTATGAAGGCCTTGACAAATGGGGTAAAAAGCAAGTCCGTTCCGTCGCTGATATAGAAATGGCCCGTATGGAGGAGGGCGGGCAAGCCCTTGCCGCTAAAGTCGCAGATCAACGAGAACAGTCGGAGACATCGGAGGAACTTTCTCCGGATGATATTTTTACAGTTCCAATCTACTCTATGCCAATGAGCGCTGGGACAGGGTTGGAAGCAGAACAGGAGTATCCGGAGGATTTTCTATTGAAAAAGCGTCCACCGCGGGGGACATCATATATAGCGCGTGTCAGCGGGGATAGTATGGAGCCGGATTATTATGACGGCGATTTGGTATTCGTCCATGCCACAGTAGATATACGAATCGGGCAGATCGGCGTATTTCTTATGGATGGCCAGCAGTGGATAAAAGAACTGGGGGACGGATTTTTAATCTCCCACAATCCTGACTATGAACCAAGGGTAATGGATGAAAGTGTTCGTTGCCAAGGCCTTGTGCTGGGTGTGTGTGACGAAAGTTATTTCGAGTAAGGATGAATGTATTGGATGCTTTGAAAAAACTGAACGCCAATATTGCGTTGCAGGATAGACAGATCGAAAAAATTCATATAGCAGAGGCAAAATATGAGTCTGATAAAGACATAGAATCCTTGATCAAGTTTTGGGAGGACTTATGGAAGAGTGAAGGTTTGATATTTAATGGATCAAAGTGGACTTTCAGACTTACAGATCTATACATTAAGCAAAAACGATATAAAGACGCTGAACGGGCAGTCAAAAAAATCAAAAATCCGATATATAAGGAAAAACGAGTATCATATTTAGAAAAAATTAAGATTATGCGGGTGAAAAACAAAGATAAATAAGTTATAAAAGTGAAAAACATAAAGTTTGAGGAGAGAGACAAAATGAAAAGAAAATTCATGCTGGTCATATCTTCAGCATTAGTAGCACTATCATTGTTCGCTTGTGGCAGCAGTGAAGCCAAAACCCCAGAAACAGTTGAATCCCGCTCCCAAAGCGAACAAGAATCGTCGTCCAGTGTCCCTGAATCGAAACCTGCACAGGCAATATTTGAAATTGGTGAAACTTGGACAGTAGATGGGCAATGGTCTCTCACTGTCACTGATGTAACAAAAACTTCTGATAGAAATGAATTTTCGGAAAAATCCCCCGATGCTGTCTATATTGTTAATTATTCATATACCAATATCGGATATGAAGATGAATCCGGAATCATGGATGGATTGTTTATCGATATGGAAGATTCCATCGTTGATTCGCAGGGAATTATGGGGTACAGTTACCCAGGTGATCTTACAAACTATGCTCAAGAAACTCCTATCGGTGCTACTTGTAATGCCCAGGCTTGCATCGGAGTTGATAATGCTGGTAGCTTCAAAATAAATGTTTCCAAATACGACGGAAATGGAAACAAACAATCCGCAACTTTTAATTTAGCCGTAAAATGATTAGAATCTTTCTTTTCAAAAGGGGATTATGCAAGATGAAAAAGTTCATCTCTGTTTTATTGGTCCTTGCCATTTCCATCTCCGTGTCTGGATGCGGAACATCTTCCGTTACCTCAGACAAAATTCCGGATTCACCTTCCACTTCCAGCGCCGCGCCAAAAAGAGCGATACTGGGAGAGATAACCTCTAAATTCTCCTCGGAAGAAGAGGTAAGCACGTCGTCCGAAGCGCTGTCCGGTTCGTCGGAATCAGAGGCGGTGTCCAGCGTCCCGGAAGAAGCGTCGCGTACAGGCAATTCCTCTGCGCCCTCTACGGCAGACGAATCGTCTTCCTCTGAGCCCGCTGAGATCTCCCCCAAAGACTGGGTGGCAGGAAACGTCCCCTCACTGACGGAGGCGTCGTCCAGTGAGCCAGAGGTTACGTCATCCGTGTCGGAGCCCGAATCCATTCCAGCCGCACCGCAGCCAGAGAGTAAGCCGGCCGCGCAACCGAAAAAATCTTCTGGAGTCGGTAGGGGAAACGCCGATAATTTCAATACATACGATAATCCCGAACAGCAGCAGACGGAGGACGCATGGGTACTAAATCTCAACTCCAAAAAGATCCATTACCTTCATTGTTCCGAAGTAAAGAAAATTGCTCCCAAAAATTATTCAACTTCTAACCTCCCAGAAAGTGAATTGTTAAATCAAGGATATACAACTTGCGGACGCTGCCATTAAATAGGACATAAAAAAATCCGTCCCGCACCAAGTGTCGGGGCAGAAAAGAGGAGATGTATCAGGGCGGCGATCCGCCCTTTTATTATACGGAATATGGGGGAATATCAATGCGTATTTTCGGGTACACCCGTGTTTCTACGGACAATCAGCTAGAAAATTATTCCATAGAAGAACAAACGGAACGTATCAAGGCCTACTGTGCCGCCAAGGGCTGGAACCTCTTGCATACCTACATCGACGGTGGATATTCCGGCGGGAACACAAACCGGCCGGCGCTGCAAAAAATGCTGGAGGCCATTGAACAAGGGGAGGCGGATGCTGTCGTGGTTTACAAACTGGACCGGCTTTCCCGCTCTCAGAAGGACACGCTGACCTTGATAGAGGATTTCTTCCTGTCAAACCATACGGACTTTATCTCCATCAACGAAAACTTTGACACCTCGACCCCCTTTGGCCGGGCGATGATCGGCATCCTGTCTGTCTTTGCACAGTTGGAAAAGGATCAGATCACAGAGCGGTTTACAATGGGCCGGATCGGGCGCAGCAAAGCGGGATATTTCCATGGCGGAGGCAATGCCCCCACCGGGTATGACTACCGGGACGGATTTCTCATCGTCAATGAATACGAGGCTATGCAGGTACGCGAGCTGTTCGACTTGTTTGTCTCCGGCAAGTCGGCAAATTCTATCTTGACGCTGTTTCAAAAAAAATACACCACTAGATGGTCGGCAGCCAAAATACTGGGTGTCCTCCGGAACAGTCTTTATATCGGTGAAGTCCATTTCAGAGGGCAGAGCTATCCGGGGCTTCACCAACCCATTGTGGATAAAGAGATCTATCAAGCGGCAAATCATATTCTCACCAGCTCAGAGCGGGAAGAAAAGAAAACTACCCACCAAAAAACGCCTTTTCGTGCAGGGTATCTGTTGTCCAGTCTGGTCTTTTGTGGTCGATGCGGCGCACGGTATTCAGCTAATCACGGCTATTACAAGTGCTATTCCCGGGCGAAGAGTAGTCCGAAATTCGTCATTGACCCAACCTGCAAAAACGATAACTGGAAGATTGAAGAACTTGATGCTTTCATCATCGGGCAAATTGAATCTATGATGCTGCAAAGTGATGTCCTGGATTACGTTTCCGGTTCAAACCGTGAAAACCGTCCTCCAGTCAACACTGAGGCGATTCAGAAACGATTGGCCGAAATTGATCGACAGGAAAATAAGGTTCTGGATCTATATCAGATTGGAACCGTTTCTTTTGAAAGCATAAACGTCCGATTAAACGCTCTATCAGCGGAAAAAGAAGAGTTGCAGAAAGAATTGTTGAGGAAGGACGACATCCCGGCAGGCGAACATTTTTTGAACGCCGTGGAGGCGTACAAAGAAGGGTTTCAGCAAGGCGATATAAACGAACGGCGTCTGCTCCTTTCATCCTTGGTGGAGCGCGTTGTTATCGACGGAAAATCGGCTAAGATCTATTGGCGTGTGTAATGCAAAATTATATTGTCTATATGTATAGACTATATAATTTTGCAAAACGAACAGGAACACCCATATGGATAATGAGTTGCTCCTGTTCTTGATTTGTCTATAGCTTTTTTAATTTTTGTATGACACTGTCATATGCCCGTTGATTAACGATTTTAAGTGTTTCCATGAGCTCATCCATAACAGTCCACGCAGCAAAACTCTCTTTTCCGAAAACAGTCTGTAGAAAATCACTGTTTCCGTACAGATCAAGTATATCCGGTGCAGAACTTATAGCGGATGAATATGGGGCGGCTTGTGGTTTCTGTGTGGCCCCCCCGGACATCTGCTTTCGACAAGTATACAGCGCCGCCAGCAAAATATAATTCCTTGATGAACTCTCCTGCCGTTCCAGCTCAGAGATGGCCCACTCGATTTCCTTGAGGTTGGGCGCGGACATAGCCGCACCCCCTTATGCGTTCTCCAACTCGCGCATGAAGCGCTTGATCTTTTCACGATCGCGTTCGTCGGCGCTATCAATAGCCATTTCGATGTGCTCCATCATTTCGGAGCGTCCGTCGTCTCGGCTATATCCCCGGCTACTCCCGTCGCGTCCGCCGCCTCTGCGGGAGCTGTACCCTCCGTCCCCGCCGCCGTCACGGCTATAATGCGCGCGGACACGATGCTGTCCACGGTTGGCATAGCTGGAGCCGTTGCCGTAGGAGCCGCCGTCGCCACCCTCCTGGCTGTAGCCGCCCTCTTCCTCCAGCATACAGATTTTGTCGATGTTTTTGATGGTATCGGTGAGCTTATGCGCGAGTTCCAGATCCCCGGCGCCCATTTCCGGCTTACGGGCAATCTCGTCGAGCTCCTCGCACAGCTTATCTTTCAGATCATAGAACTTTTTCATGTTGAATTCTCCTTTCACGCGATTCTGTCCACAATCACATTCACATTTTGTGTTGTAATCGCCTGTGTGCTTGTGTTCTCCAATGCGATTGTCAGACAACACCCTTTGGGCACATCAATGATCGCCTCCACGTGAACGTTGAACAGGTCGCCCACAGCGGCAGGTGTCACAATGGCCGTAGCGCTGTTGAGGGGTTCGCCGGTGATAGCCAGGGAGACAGAGATCGCCCCGGCAGTGCCGCCAGCGGCCACGGCGATATTCCCGTCAGCGCTTACCCGATAGCGAGCCCGGCACTGATTGGTGATGCCCCGCAGTGTAATAATCCCACTGCCTTCACGGTGACAGACAAAACCTCGATTACAGGCAATGGGTGTCTCAGTCAAAAGGACATTCTGTCCGGCGGCCACTGTCTGAGGCGCGTTTGCAGTATACTCAGCCGTAAATATCATTCCTTTCCAAAAAGATAGCAGCGGAGGACATACTATCCCCCGCCGCTGTTGTCAAAATCGGCACGGGGCCGAACATCCCGGTCAGGCCGGAAAGTTGCTTGCTGTATGAAATTTTAGCAGCTGCCGCAGTTCCCACAGCCGTTATTCCCCCAGCCGTTGAACTGCCCGCAGCAGTTGGTGGGGAAATTGACGGGCGTGGGGGGCTGGACCACATAGGCCGGGGTGGGGCACTCCGCACCGGTCCGGCGCAGAATGGTGGCCTCACTGGCGGAAATCATAGCGCCAATGGCGGCATTCTGATTGGCCTGAGAAGCTGCCAGCTGAAGGGCCTGAATCTGGGCGGCCTGCGCAGCAATGCGCTCATCCTTAGCCTCCAGACGCTGAGCGGTCAGAGCGTCCAGGACGGCCCGGGCGTTGGCGTTCTGATTCTCAATCACGTCGCGGGTGTTGGACTGCATCAGGTTGCGGGTGGCGCAGTCCTCCTGAGCGATGGCGAACTTCACGCTGTCAATAGAGCGCTGGGTCTCGCAGCAACAGTCTTTCTGCTGGTAGCCCAGGTTGCACAGCTGCTGCATCAGCGCAGCGTGGCGCTGGCCGTCTGCAATCTCAGACTGGGAGAAGCCCTGCATGACAGTGGTACCCAGGCCGTTGATACTATTCTGCATGGCGTAAAATCCGTCACACAGGCCCTGAGTCACGCCGCGCACGGAGTTCTCCAGGCCGTTGAAGTTGAACTCAGCGCACAGGTCGGCCCGGGTCAGAGCTCCGTTGGCAGCGGCCATCATGCCGCCATTGCCCCAGCCGCCCATGCCGCCCCACATTCCGCCGCCGAAGAACATGGGGAACAGGAACAGCATAATCATTGCAATCAGCATCTCGCCGAAGCCGCCGCCCCAGCCGTTGTTTCCATTGTTGCCCGTCACAGCCGCCACGTCAGCAGCGGACAGAGGAGCAGCACAGTTTTCAGAACCAAGAGACATAGTTTATTCTCCTTTGTTGATGTATTTGCAAAGTCCGGCCAGACTGTATGCACAAATTGAGTTGACAAACGCACATCTACGTGTTACCATTAAGCGGGGTGATTAAATGACGTTTTCCGAGTACATATATTCAAATGGTTACACCGTGCGCAGTTTGGCGGAAAAGGCTGGCGTAAACCACAGAACACTTGAAGGGTATAGCTCGGGCCGATTTCCTTGGAAAAATTCCCGGCTTTGGTTTGCCTCAAAGGTTGCCGCAGCCCTTGAAATAAGCCCTGACGAATTGATGAATTTCGACCAATGACCGCCAAAAACGGCGGTCATTATTTTTTTGCAAAAATTGAAAAATAGGCCTTGACAAAACGTAGTTCTACGTTTATAATAAGCTCATAAAGAACGTAATACTACGTCTCACAAACAACACGACAGGCCACAGGCTGGGAGGGAAAGAAAATGAAGAAACTACAATACATCAGCGCAGACAAGACGCTGAAATACCTGACCATAGAAATAGCAGAACGTCATGAAATTGACATGAAGCTTGCCCGCAAGATACTGCTGGATGCGCTTTTGCGTAACACGGTTATTGAAGAAATCCTCACGATGAGTGATTACACAATGGAAGCCGAAGCCCGGTCGTAGGAAGCAAAACAAAAACGCACAGCCCGCCCCGGAGGTTACGAGGGAAGAAAGGAAACAAAATGATTACTTTTAAGCGGTTTAAGGAGCTCAACAAAGGCGGTTACATTAAGCGTGCGGTGGGTGATGTCCCCAGGTATGGTGAAAACGGAGAATTCATCTGGCCTCGCGACTTGTATGGGAACTGTGATGATATGGTGGTTGTTGATTTTTTGTATCAGCCGCTGAACGGAATTTATACAGTTTATCTTTCCGATCCCAAAGGCCTTTCCACCCCTTAACCGGGGGTGGTTTTTATCTGCGGGGCAGCACGCCCATCATCCGCTGGGCGATACTCTCCGCCATGCTGCGAAGCTGGTTGACCTGCTCCTGGTTGATACCGCTGGAATTGATTTTTTCTTGTAGCTGCTGCATCGGATCCCCCTGAAAATTCTGGAGGTGCTGGAGCAGGGCCGGGGCAAAGTTGCGTTGGCCACGCTGCGGGGCCTGAGAGCCGCCCATCGCCTTGAAAAACGGATTACTCATTGCTTGTATCCTCCTTTGTCTTGGATGCCTTTGTGGGCCGTTTGAGGCGTTCCGCGAGGATGTCCTCCAGCTGGTCGATGGTGACATACCGGCTCAAGTCAACCTGCGGCGCGGGTTGCTGCGGAGTGGGTTTGTCCGTCCTTTCCACTAGGTCATAGACCACGGTGGAGGGTTTGCCGGTGCTGTCCGCTTTGCGCAAATAGATCACCGGATTGTTTGCGTCCCAGAGTGCTACGGCGCTGTTTGGGGCCACCAAATAGCCGTCCGCCTCGGCCTTGCCACTGACCCAGATGATGCCGCTGTTTTGTGGACCGCTGGTGGGCGTGACCGGTCCCATGTTGGTCTGCACCGGCTGTGACTGAGGTTGCTGCGTCATCTGCGGTCCAGGCATCATAGGTGTCGGCATCTGATTTTGACGTAATTGCGTCAGCTGATCCGGCACAGGGCCGGGGTAGTACGGCGCGGGCTGGTAGCCCGGGTATTGGTAGGTCGGATATGCCATTTATCAACGCTCCTTTGTCCAGTAGTATGAGGGACATTCTCCTCCGCTGTCCCAGGTGTCGCAGTATGCTCCGTCCACCACGGCCACCACATGATGCCCCGGCATGGACAGGACAAATACGCCGTTGGGATTGTCCCGGGCGAAATCCTCCACCGTGTACGCCCCCAGGCCGTCGTCCGGGATCAGGCGCCGGGTGAAGCCGTGGGCGCGAAGATACGGCCCCCACACGCTGTCCGCGTTGAGCAGGTCGCCCCGGAGGAAGCCCTCCAGGGCCAGCCCGGCATAGGTCTCCTCCCAGGTCTGCCCCAGGGCCTTTGAAAGCGCACGGACAGCGCAGTCGCCCACGCTGCGCCCCGCCGGGTTGGGGTTGTAGTATGCGTAACTCATTTCTTCTTATTGGGGCAGCCCGGGCAGTCCCCGACCCCGCCGCAGTGACAGGTGTGCAGTTCCTCCCTTTCGGCGACGAATTCCGGCAGAGTGCCGTCTCGCCGCAGAGCGTAACAAGTGCAGATGATCTCGTCCAAGGGCATGCCCGTGGCGAGGAAACGTCTCTCTTCAGTCATGTTGTCCTCCTGAAAAAGAATAGAAGGATGCGGAAATGCCTCTCAGCATGCGGCCTTGCCGCTTTCCGTGTCCTCCTAAATATATTTTCGCATAAATAACGCGAGAGAACCTATCAAGATTCTCTCGCGTTTCATTCGGAAAACTGTCAGATGACTTTGTGTATTTTTCGTTTTATATTTCGTATTCGCCGGTTTACTGTTGACTCGGACATATTGAGCAACTGTTGAATTTCAACAATAGAGTACGCCTTTACCCGCAAATCGAATACAGCACGTTCTTCATCGGTGAAATTGCAATCACGGCGAAAACATTCACATTCAGGTCCGGTGAATTCAGTCTTGATATTCAAGAGGTCACCTCTTTTTCTTGACCCTACTGCCCCTTGACTTCCCCTTCCCCTTTTTGCGGACTCGCGCCACTATCCGTGCCATTGAAGATACCACCCGTGTTATCGCCCTGGACGAGGTTCGCATTTCCGCCGTCGCCGCTATCTACAACGTAAGTATCGAACTCGCTCCACTTGTGGATATGATAGAAGTGTTGAACAATGAGACCACTGATTAAGATACCGATGATAACAAACGCGCCAACCAAAAGTTTTCGTAAGAAGATATTCGTTTCTTTCAGGTCAGCATACATTTCAGATGCAAGTGGAATATTTTTCTCGTCCATGCGATTCGCACTCCTTTCCCTTAAGATTTTATGCCATCCGGCAGGAAAAAGCAAGACTTATTTCTCCACCTGCACAACAAACGACGGGTACCCGGCGCCCTGCAGCTTTTTTTGCATAGCCTCCGCGTTTTCCCTCTGGGCAAACGCCCCGACCTGTACGCGGTAAAGCGTTCCCTTTTCCGGCAGGGGTTCCACCACTTTTCCGGAGAGTTTGTCCGCGACCTGATCGCGCAACACATCCCATTCGTCGGCGTGGGAGACGTACCATAAGGGGCACGCCTTGCCGGTCACGTCGTAGTGACGGATGATGTCCGTTTTTGGGTTGAGCCCGTACCGCTTGCAGAGATCGGCAAGCAGCTCAATAAGGGACCGCAACGTCGCCGGATTGAACCTCCCGGAGCTGTCCGGGTGGCAGTTCTCGATGCTGATACTGTAACTATTCGCGCTGTTCGAGCAATACGCTATCTCATTCTCCGGCACACAGGCGATAATCTCCCCCGACAGCCCGATAATATAGTGGGAGGAGACGTACCGCACATCCTGCGGCCGCTTTTTGGCCACCTCGGGCATATTGTTGAAATAGTCCCGGTTGTTCTTTGCCGTGCTGCCGGGGTTGCCGACATAGTGGACAACTATTTTCGAGACGGTTTTCAGCGGCGTTCCCGGGCGGCTGTATTTGTTTTTGACGAGGTAATCCCTGATAATGTCCACGTGCTCACTCCTTTCCCGCTGTCAGTCATCTACTTCGGGGATCCCCGCCAAGGAAGTCAGCAGGGACAGCACTCCGGCCAGAACGGACGCGGAGAGCACCAACGGCCAGTTGACCTCCCCCATCGCGGCGGCTGTACCGATAGTGGCCGCGGCGGTCTGCGCACACGTTTTCAATGCGCGTACCCCGGCGCAATGGATCCATTTTTTTATGTAGCTGTTCATTTTTAATCCCCTTTCATAGTCCGATTCTGGTCAGCAGAAATGCCAACACCGCGCCGACCACACCCCAGATGAGCTTATCCACGATGCTTTCCCACCGTTTGCCCGGTTTTTTCTCAATGTTGTCCACCTTGTGACCCAGGTTGGTCACATCCTCTTTGATTTCTTCCACGGCATCCCCCTGACGCTTCAACTCACTCGCCATCACCTTTACGGATGTTGTCAACTCATTAAGAGCTTCGGAGTTTTTTTCCAAAGAATCCAGTCGATGAGTGTTTGAACGGCATCGGGAATCCACCTCCGCCAGTTTCACGGCGATTTCTTCCTGTGTCATGAATCGTCACTTCCTTTTGGTCATTTGTCCAACATGGCGATCAGTTCGGTATACTCCGCCTCAGTCAGCTTGTTCGCCGCAAAAAAGATGTCCAGTTTTTCACCCATGCCGGCAGCCTGTCCGCGTTCGATCATACGCTTGAGCGTTCTGTACAGCATTACCCTTCACCCCCTTCCGAAAGGCCAAGTTCCAACAGTGTGAGCCTGTATTCATGGTCAACAATCATAGCCGCTGTATCTTCAGCCTCGTTCGGCGGCGCAGGCGGGATGGCGGCCCTGTCCGCGTCAAGCTCTGCCTTTGTACGCGGCTGCACAGCCTGTCCATCCCATTTATAAAGTGGGATACCGTCCATATCATAGAGCGGCGGGTTTTCTTCGCCGCCGGGGAAAAGGCGGAACTGATAGCCGCCCTGCGCGTTGATGCAAACGGCATCCGATGTGTCCTTATCCGGGAACAGTCCGTCACTCCAGCCGCCTGTGATGCGGCTCTGGATGTCAACAGAGATATAGTGCCGGTTACAGCCTTCAAAAACTCCCATTTATTTCTTCTCCTTTTAAACTTTTTCTTTGGGCATGGGGCGCTTTCTTATGGATTTGCATCGAGAATAACTTGCCCGATTGTTGTTAGCTGCCCGTCGGTAAGTCCATGATTTGCTTTTGTAGCCCGAAGCATGACACCAATTTCTTTGGTTTGAATGACTTCAAATGTAAATCCTGCCTGCTCCGTTCTATTTATAGCAGCTACTCTTAATTTATCAGGATTTACAATTCGTGGAATCCCCCTCATACTGACAGGCAGCGGAATCCAGAAATCAATATAATTTGCAGAATACTCGGATGCTCTCAGCCTAATATATTGGCCCATTGACAATTGACATTTCTGGCACTTGAGCAGCTCGAGCGTCTTATTCGGCGGCGGGTCGTTAAGCACCCACATGTCCCCTTCTTTGCGTGCCAGAGTTTGGCGGGGGCCAATTTCCAATTTGGCAGCGATTACATTTTTATGGTTTGTTTCGTTCTGATTGTAAATTTGAAAATAATTAACTACCCCATTGTTTGCCAAAACAAATCCATTTTTTTCGAATCTTCTTTCATAGCCTGAAGAATTGTTTATTGTAAATGTAGTCGTGTATATATCATTATCTATCAGTGCAGAATACGTTACAACCGTTCCATCTTTTAGCTTGGTTTCAAGCTTTTGGTGAATAGCGGAGGTTGTTTCCAACACAAGCCCACTACTGTTCAATAAAATTTTATGGCTGGTTCCCGGGTCTCCTCCTACATACCACCTGTCGATAGAATAAACTGCTCCGGCATACTCAGTCTGCCCCCTTTGATTGACAGGGTCCGCAAAATACCAGTTATCCAATAGGTTCGGGTTGCTCGCCGGGACGGTATCTTCCCACCCGGCGTCAAAATCGACATCGGACACTTTTGTCAGCACCTGTCCGGCTGTTCCGCCTGTAGGAACAATGTTTTCCCATTTCGTATCAAAATCTGTATCGGTTGCCTTAACCAACGC